>OFGR01000074.1_pt1 | contig 91595 bp, 81 predicted proteins | sample 1521811 | NCBI WGS metagenome assembly OFGR01 (sample SAMEA3504098, study PRJEB24116) | mouse gut metagenome | biome: mouse gut; feature: mouse-associated habitat; material: faeces | place: Denmark | collected 2011 | reverse complement strand
CGCTGTTCGCCGTGCAGGAGGTATGACTGCCGTAGATACGATGAATCATTTTATGCTTAACAAGGAGATGATAGTGGTTGGCTCTACATACTGGAATATGGTTTATGGCAGAGAGATTGGCGACGTCATGAATGACGAGGAAGGAATCGCAAACATGCGTAACCTCGGACAAAATATGGCTTGGTTGCTAAAACAGACAAGCAGAAAATGATTCCCACAAATATCCTCGACATCAAACACCGGGCGCAGATCAGGCAGTGGCTGATTGATAATCATGCCACCGAGCGGGAGTGTTGGGTGGTGGCAAAGCGTGGCAAAACTCCTCCGGTGGTGAAATGATTGGCGACTGGCACGACTGCGGCCGCCTGCTCAATATGGCATAGGATTATCGGGCGCGGAGAAATTTTAATGTTCTGAACGATTGTTTTCCATCAATTGATGGCGTCGAAGCGTTATTAGATATAATAGACAAACAGAAGCTATCATGCGACAGATAATACAACATTTCACCGACGATGACTTGTATAAGTTCACTATGTGCTGTGCGGTTATAGAGTGTTTTCCCCGTACGCAGGTCAAATATCAGTTCAATGACCGCGACAACACGGTTTATCCTCCCGGTTTTGCCGATCTCGTCATGGAGCAGATTGGCATGCTTGAGAATCTCAGGATTACAGATGATGAAATAGCATTCATGCGCAGAAAGTGCAACTATATCCCCGCATGGTTCATGAGTTTTCTACGTGGCTTCCGTTATGATCGCAACTGGGTGAAAGTGTGGCAGGACGGCGAAGGTCATCTGCATATAGAGTTCGAGGGATGCTGGAGTAATACCATTTTGCTTGAGGTCAAGGTGCTTGCAATAGTATCCGAGCTGTACTATATTGTTACCGGTGAGGAAAAACGGTTTGACTACGAGGATTATTACAGCCGTTCCTATGATAAAGGCCGCCGGATGATTGATGCAGGATGCGTGTTCAGTGATTTCGGCACACGTCGCCGCGCATCATTCGAGGCACAGAATACTGCGGTACGTGCCATGTCGGAGTGTCAGAAAAATGTGCAAGGCCCAGGGCGATTCACCGGGACAAGCAACGTGTATCTGGCTATGAAATACGGGCTGACCCCTATAGGCACTATGGCCCATGAGTTTGTCTGTGCCATAGCCGGTATGTACGGTCCGCTTATGGCAAACCATATAGCCATGACGAAATGGTCGAATACTTACCGTGGGGCATTAGGTACGTTTCTTTACGATACCTACGGATGGCGCATATTCAGCTTGAATTTTTCTACCGATTATGCCAATATGTTCAAAGGGCTGAGAGTTGACAGTGGCGATAACCGCGAGCAGCTTGACCTTATCATCGACAAATACCGCTCTCTGAATATCGACCCACGGACGAAGCAGATTGTGTTCAGCAACGGTCTTAACGTCGACCGTGCGATTGAGATTCAGAAGTATGCTTCGGACAAATGTCTACCCTCGTATGGCATCGGGACACATTTTACAAATGACTTTGACGGAGTCAAGCCCCGTAATATCGTGATAAAACTCACCGCGGTAAAGATTACGGAATCGTGGCCCTTTTATTCGCAGACTTGCAAGCTAAGCGAGGACAAAGGTAAGTATTCGGGCGACAAGGCTACCGTAACCCGATTCTTGGAAACACTGCATCTGACAGAGATACAATAACAATAGAAGAGACTGCCTGGCTTCAAAGTCAGGCAGTCTCTCATCTTCAAATCAATAAAACAACGGGAACGTTTCCAAAGAGTTGCGATGGTATATACTCTCTTGCTGAAAGCGATAGCCTATGATAAATTATAGCATTTCCCTCGAAATAATCTTGGTGTTTTACATGACGAATACATCTAAGCCCGGCATCTGGTTAGGTAATGCAATTGCAAGCAGGTTGCAAAATATAATTACTAAATTTGTCAAATAAAACGTATATCTGATAGGGTGTATGCCAACAGAAAAATTACATATAAAAAATATGGTATGTCGACGCTGTGTGATGACAGTTGAGGATATATGCAGTGACCTTGGGATTATGGATGCAACGGTATCATTGGGTAGTGTGACCTTCCCCGTTTTACCCGATTCTGATCTGTTGAATCTTTTTTATGACCGGTTAAGAGCTGTGGGGTTTGAGCCATTGAAATCACACGAACATGTGATGTTGGAAAATATCAAGGCTGCCGTACGCTATTATGCCCGTCATAGTGCCGATAATGAGAAGAGTAAGTTATCAGATTACATGAATAAGGCTGTCAATATGGATTTCCGGTATGCCAGCCGTATGTTCTCCTCACTGGAGGGGAGGACAATCCAGAGTTACCTGATGGCTCAACGGATAGAGTATGTCAAGGAACTGTTGTTTGACGATGAGCTGACTCTTGCTGAGATTGCCGATAAGGTGGGATTCTCAAGCGTGGCGCATTTGTCACATGCGTTTAAGAAAACGCAGGGCATTACTATCTCAGAGTTTCGGGATGCAGGTATGCGTATCGGGATTGACGAGGTTTAGATAATCGGAATATGAATATTTTTACAACATAATGTGGGAATCATATAACACATTAATAGATTCAGGATTGTAACTTTGTAATATGGAATTTATATATTCACTTATAAATATGATGGCCGAAATGGCACCATATCTGCTGTTCGGCTTTCTGGTGGCAGGAGTGCTATATGCTTTCGTGCCTGGGAGAGTTTATCGTAATCATCTTTCGCGTCCTGGAGCATGGGCTGTGATTAAAGCGGCGTTGATTGGAGTACCGTTGCCGTTGTGCTCATGCGGCGTATTGCCGACGGCTGTCTCTTTACGCCGTAACGGAGCCTCACGTGGAGCATCGACGTCGTTCCTGATAGCCACTCCGCAGACTGGAGTCGACTCGATTGCCGCCACTTATTCACTTCTTGGTCCTGCATTTGCCATAATACGCCCTGTGGCTGCCCTTGTAACTGCTTTCATTGGAGGTATGCTGGTAAATCGTGAGGATAAGGCTTCAGGAAGCAGCTGTGATATGGAAGTGGATACGATTGATGCGCCGGCTTCAGACAGCTTTGTCGGGAAAATAAAGGATGCGTTGCGTTATGGTTTTGTCGATATGATTCAGAACATCGGCAAATGGCTTATAATCGGTCTGGTGATTGCGGCAGCCATTACGGTCTTCGTTCCTGATGGCTTTTTTACTTTCTTTGCTGAATACCCTATTCTTTCAATGATAGCGGTAGTTATTGTGGCTGTCCCGATGTATGTATGCTCCACCGGTTCTATCCCTATCGCTCTGTCGCTGATGCTTAAGGGTCTTAGTCCGGGAGCTGCGTTTGTTTTGCTGATGGCAGGACCGGCTGCAAATTTCGCGTCAATTATAATTGTAAGCAAAGCGCTTGGTAAGAAGGCTGCTGCAATTTACCTTGGGACTATTGTTGTTGGAGCAATAGTTATTGGAATGGGCATTGATTATCTGATGCCTCGTGATTGGTTTACGATGCCTATGATAGCAGGTCATGCAAACTGCCACATCCAGGTGGGCTTGTTTCCGGGAATTTGCTCGGTGCTGCTTGTAGTCCTGCTAATTAACGCTCTAATAAGAAAATATACACCAAATAAAACAGAAAAGATGGAAAATGAACAAACTATCATTGTAAAAGGTATGACATGCGGTCATTGTAAGGCAATGGTCGAGAAAAACCTTGCAAAGCTTCCCGGAGTTGAAAGTGTGACAGTAGATCTGGCTTCCGGGGAAGTGAAAATCCAAGGCAATCCTGATGCAGCTGCAGTGAAGGAGGTGATTGATGACCTTGGCTTCTCAATAGGATAAAAACACGAAGAACTGTGGTAGGTAGCCAAATAGGTTACTGACAAATGCGGGGACAATTCACCTCAATGAGGTTGGTTGTCCCCGCATCTGTTGTTGTTAACGGTGTAGCTTTGGCCTATTTTAACTGTCGCATTAATCGTGCCGGATTGCCGGCTACTACTGTATTTGGCTCTACATCATGCGTCACAACACTCCCGGCTCCTACAACTGAGTTTTCTCCAACCGTCACACCGGGAAGAATAGTAGCTCCGGCTCCAATCCATGCACGGCAGCAAATTCTGATAGGTCTGCATGTGATGATACTGCGATTGTCAAGGTCGTGATTATTGGATATCAGTTGTACATTGGCTGCAATCATCGCTTCATCTTCAATGGTTATTCCTCCGGCTGACATCATCAGACATCCGGGCATGATGACCACGTTTTTCCCTATCTTCACTTTGTTGAAACGCACACCGCTTAACGGTGTATTAACGCGGCTGCCTTCTCCCATATCGGGAAAAAGCTCTTTTAACAGAAGGTCAAACTCCTCTGTTGCAGGCATGGTGTGATTAAGTCTGAATAATGTCTGCATCTGCTGTTTTGCCATCGCCATATCTTTCTCTGACGGGTGTGCACAGTCTATCCTGATCTCTTCCATCGTTATTCTTGTTTGCAGTCCTGCCTTTATCGGGGTGGCGTATTATCTTAATTTGTCGTACTCATCGTCGGTGACAGGTTCGAGCCATTCGTTTGAACAGTCATCGCCGGGTACGCTGAAGGCGAGGTGGGAGAACCAGCTGTCAGCCGCGGCGCCATGCCAATGTTTTACATTTGCCGGTATATGGATTACCGTTCCGGGTAAAATCTCTACAGCAGGTTTGCCTTCCTCCTGATACCAACCGCGTCCGGCGACGCCGACAAGTAACTGTCCTCCACCTTTCGAGGCATGATGAATGTGCCAGTTGTTCCGGCAGCGCGGTTCAAACGTAACGTTGGAGAAATTGACCTGATCAGTTGAGAGTGGAGCGAGATAACTGTTGCCGATAAAATATTTGGCATAAGCAGTGTTGGGCTCTCCTATGGGGAAGATTGATTCCTGTTCAAATTTTTCTTTTGCGTCAGTAGCATCGGTGGAATCTTTCCATATTTCCACTGCCTGGCGGAATGCACCCCAAGCCTTGGGCCAGCCGGCATAGAAAGCTACTTGAGTCAATATTTCAGAGATCTCAGTTTTAGTGACCCCATTTTTCTTTGCCTCCTGAAGATGAAATCCAAGCGACTGGTCGATGATGCCACTTGTCACGAGGGCTGTGACAGTAACAATGCTACGGTCACGCTTTGTTAATTTATTGGTCCGACTCCAAACTTCACCAAACAGTACATCATCGTTTAGTTCAGCAAATTTGGACGCAAATTCACCAAGTTGAGCGCGGCCGGCTGTCTGGTTGGGATTTACTTCAGTAGTTGTCAGTTTGGTAGGATTTTCTGCTGATGCCATAATTGTAGATCCAATTATAAATGTTGATATAATTAATCGTTTCATAGTTTTTCAAGCCAGGAGTTTACTGATTTACGTGCCTGTTCACGATTGTTCTGAGCTGTTTCTCCACGGACAGCAAGTCCGTTGACGATGGTTGCACCTTTGCATACATCGGCTATGTATCTTTCGGTGTCGGAGAGTCCGCTACCTTCATGGGTACAGAACGGAACGACGGTCTTGCCGTTCCAATCATGTTGTTCCAGAAATGTATATACAGGCATAGGCATATCTCCCCACCAGTTTGGATAACCTATGAAAATAATGTCATAGTCCTCTACGTTAACATCATCTTTTATGGCAGGACGCGCTTTCTGTGCTTTCTCCTGCTTGGCAATCTCAACCACTTCGTCGTACGAATCATGTGGATAATCCTTTTCCGGAACAATCTCAAACAGTGTTCCTCCGGTCGCTTCGGCTATCATCTTTGCGATGATATAGGTATTCCCTTCCGAGATGTTGCCCACGCCGTAGTTTTCACCGGTGTGGGAGAAAAACGTTACAAGTATTTTCTTGTCTGTTAATGCTGTTTTCATATTCTTTTCACTCGCTGTTTGTGATTCTGTGGTTGCGGCTGTATTGTTGTTCGCACAGGAAACCATGGAAATTATTGATGCAAATATCAATGATACTACGCTTACTATTTTTTTCATTTTTGGTTGGGGTTAAGTGGACCGTAAAAATATGATGCTGTTGCGCCTCCGTCAATAAGGAAATCAGAGCCGGTAATAAATGCGCCCTGCGGTAGCATAAGTAGTTCTGCTACATTTGCCACTTCATCGGCTGTGCCTGGGCGCCCTGCAGGGCATTGAATCCTGCACAATTCATAGTAGCGCATATCGCATTTGCATTTTCTATTCTGTGGTCACCCACCACAATCTTCATACCGTAGCCAATACGCCGGGCTATTGCCATACCTATCTGACCTGCACCGGTCAGTATCATTACCTCTTTTCCCATAAAGAACTGAATTTGGATAGTGCAAAATTAGTATCGGATTGAGTATTATCACGAACCAATAATACGGAACCACCTACCATATTTGCCGATTTCGATTCTATCTCAAGAACAGTTTTTGACCCTGCTTACCCGCTTATTCTTGCCTATTGATTGCTCCGATTTATGTTTCGGTACTGTATAGGGGATAGGCCGGTATGTTTCTTGAACACACGGCATAGATATGACGGATCTTCGTAGTGTAGCCGCTGAGCTATTTCCTTAACTGTTAGGTCGGTAGTGTCAAGAAGCATTTTTACAACGAGCCCTATCTGTATGTCTATCTGTTCTTTTGCAGTAACATACAAGTTTCTTTTTGCTATGATATTCAGATAGTTTGGTGTTATATTCAGTTTATCGGCATAGAAGGCCACGTCATGATGATGGCTATAATAGCGGTTGATCAGGCCCAGAAATTCGTTGATAATAGCCCAGGCTCTGTTTTTCGGAGGATTAGTGCCAAGCAGTCCAAGATGTGATTCTACCTGGTCAGCCATGATTAGCATGAAATTGGTAGCTTCATTGCGCAAAATCTTTTCAGCAGTGACTTCAGAGCTGTTGGCCATTATCCAGTCAAGCAGTCCAAACCATTGTATGGTGGTAGTTTTAAATGTGGCGCTGAGATTAAATATCGGATAAGTGTATATGTATTCCCAGAAGCGGTTGGAGGTGATGAGGAAGAAAATATCCTGTGCCGAGTCAAAATCCAATGACACGAATCTTGCTTCAAAATCATCAGACACTTTTACCGGTACTGTCACCATGTCAAAAACCAGAAATGCCATATCGCCGCACGTCATGTTGAACCGGCGTGAATCGATTGTTATATCTAAGCGACCTCTTTTGCACAGCATTATAAAGCAGCCGTTTACAGATAATGGGTGTCCTTGTCGCCACTCGCTTCCATCAGTAGTGCCCACCTTGATGCTATGTGCCGGTTTCATGAATAGTTGTTTTTCCATATCGGTCCATGCTTTTATGCAAATATAGCCAGTAGGGATTAAATATTCAAATGAAGTTATAAAAAGTACCCGATTAGTGCGGATTTACACCCATTGAGAGCCGATTATTATCCGTACCTTTGCATCATTAATACAAAACCGAAGATTTTATAAGATATGCAAAGAGATAAACTTGATTTCCGCAATGGTAAGATAGGGCAGTTATTCCGGGCTATGTTCTTTCCTACTCTGATAGGAATGGCGTTTAACTCCGCATTGAATATATGCGACGGAATGTTTGTGGGGCATGGCGTAGGCAGCAACGCGCTTGCAGCCATCAACATCGTGGCCCCTCTGTTTCTGATATGTGCCGGACTGGGACTGATGTTTGGAATCGGAGCATCTGTCATCGGCAGCATACGTCTTGCCGAAGGGAATGTTAAGGCTGCAAGAATCATCATGACTCAGGCGTATATAGTAGGCGCTGTGATATTCGGGCTTGTCATTATCGGGTCGCTGTTGTTCACCCGTCCGTTGCTTTACATGCTTGGATGCAGCCCGGCGCTTGAGGATCTCGCCACGGACTACCTGTTGTGGCTCCTTCCGGGGCTGGTATTCTTCTACCTCCAGTGCGCCGGGATGATGCTCATACGTCTTGACGGATCGCCGCGCTATGCTATGAGTGTGCAGATTGTGGCAGCTGTGCTGAATATTTTCCTTGACTGGTACATGGTGTTTCCGCTCGCAATGGGTATAAAGGGCGCTTCTATGGCAACATCCATCTCATGTATCGTGGCCGGAATCATGGTCGTGGCTTATTTTATATTCTTTTCTGATAAGTTGAAGTTCTATCGTCTCCGGCTTACCGTAAAGTCGCTGCGTCTATCTATACGCAATGTCGGATATATGGCTAAGATAGGCATGGCAACATTTATTGCCGAACTTGCTATCGGTGTGATGATGGTCACAGGCAATTATATGTTCCTTTCATATCTTGGCGAAGCCGGAGTGGCAGCTTTAAGCGTAGGTTGCTATCTGTTCCCACTGATTTTCTCTATAAGCAATGCTGTTGCACAGTCGTCGCAGCCTATAATCAGCTATAATTATGGTGCCGGGCAACTTAAACGTGTCCGTCAGGCATTGAACCTTGCGCTTCTAACAGCCGTGGCCAGCGGTATTGTGATATCAGTCTGTATGTGGATAGGCTCAGGATTATTGGCCGGAATATTCCTTGATTCGTCCGACCATGCCTATGAAATAGCCACGTCAGGATTGCCGCTGCTTGGACTCTGTGCATTGCCATTCGCGCTCAACATCACGTTTATCGGCTACTACCAGAGTTGTGAGAAAGCCGTGCGCTCCATTATATATATGCTGCTGCGAGGCATTATATTCATGGTTCCCGGATTCATAATTCTGCCTCACCTGCTTGGAGTCCCCGGACTATGGCTTGCCATACCGGCTTCAGAGCTACTCACACTGGCCGTAATCGCCATTGCCTACCTGTGGAGCCATCGTAAATAATATCTAACAGTTATACCGCAGACTGAATAGAATCATAGCATAAACTAATATCTGTCTGGTGAACAAAAGTAGTGACGGATGACATATATCAGTATGGATAAGAGAACAATATATTCCCGTTTCCGCAGATGGGTGACATTACAACCCAATGCCGCTGCTATTGTATCGGATACTGATAGTGTGACTTACTCAGAACTTGATTGTCGTGTGAACGCCTTTGTTGACCGCATTCAAGAAAAGCGGCATGGAGAGTTTATCGGTGTTGTGATGACTCACGGGATAGATATGATAGCTGCGATTCTGGCTATTTTGAAAACCGGTTCAGCATATATACCTGCCGAACCGTTTCTACCTGCCGATAGAATCAAGTATATGATGGGGCGTGCAAAGGTGCAGCTTGTGATAACTGATGAGTTTTGCCTCGGATTAAGGGATTCCTGTCCTGAGTATGCTGACATGTCAACTCCTGATGGATTGGCTTATGTGCTGTACACCTCAGGTACTACGGGGCATCCCAAAGGAGTGATGGTTGAAAATCACAGTGTGGTCAATTATGCAGAAGCCTTCGAGGCAGAATTCCATACTCGTCCCGGCGATGTCATGCTGCAATACTCCGTATGCTCGTTTGATATATTCGTCGAAGAGGTGTTTGCAACTCTTCTCAATGGAGCCACTCTCGCTATTCCACCAAAGGAGATTGTGGATGGAGATATTGTTGCGCTGATGGATTTTGTCAACCGGCATAATGTGACGCAGATAAGTGGATTCCCGTATCTGCTTGCTGAGATGAATAAGCTTGACAAGCTGCCTGGGTCATTGCGTCTGCTTATCAGTGGCGGAGATGTGCTACGTGCTTCATATATCGATCGCCTGCTCAATCGGGATTTAATGATATATAATACTTACGGCCCCTCGGAAACTACTGTCTGTGCTACGTATTTCCGCAGCGACAATTCCCGTCCGCTTGACGACGGAACCTATCCTATCGGCAAGGCTGTTAAGGGTGTGAATGTAAAGATTCTGGATAAAGATGGCCGGGAGGTGCCGACAGGCTCGGTCGGCGAAATCTGTATTTCAGGTGAGGGGGTATCTGCAGGTTATCTCGGGAATCCACCTGAGCAAAAAAACTTTGTCAGTCTGCCGGATGGTAGGGCAATGTACTGCAGCGGCGATATGGGATATATTCTTCCCGACGGAAATATAGCATTTCTACACAGACGCGATGAGCAGGTGATGATACTCGGAAAGCGTGTTGAGCCGGAAGAGGTGGAGAATGTCCTGAATACATCGCCCGAAGTGGAACGAGGTATTGTACGTGCATTCAATGACGATGCCGGACTTGCATATCTTGTGGCTTACTTTATACCTGCACGAAGTGACTATTCGTTACACGATATTAAGAATTGGCTTCGTAAGGAATTGACTGACTTCATGATCCCTGAATTCTTTGTGGCTGTTAAGGAGATACCTGTCAATAAGCGCGGTAAGGTAGATATGTCTGCGTTGCCTATAGTTCTTAAAGATTCCGATAATGATAGAATTGCGTAGATTATCGGATTTGGAGCAGCTTATCGCATGGCGCCGGGAAGTTCTGCAATGTGTTTTCGGGTTTCCTCCTGATGATGCTCTGATGGAGGCTAACCGCAGATTCTTCGTTTATCATATTGCCGATGATTCGCATATTGCAGTCATAGCCAATGTGGACGGAGCTGAGGCCGGCTGCGGAGCTGTATGTTATTATGATGAAATGCCGTCACCCGACAATCCATCGGGCCGATGTGCCTATATAATGAATATATATGTCCGGGAGGCATTCCGGCATGAAGGCATTGCAACGGCAATTATTAAATATTTAATCGGAGCGGCCCGAAACTGCCGGTGTGGAAAGATTTATCTCGAAACGACCGATATGGGCCGTGATGTATATGCAGCTATAGGCTTCCGTGATATGATAGACATGATGAAGTATGAGGATTGAAAATCTTGTTTTTGAGAATTTACATTGCTACTGCTGTATTAATCAGACGGCAGCAGATAGGATAGCATATATACTTTATCCAGCAGGCATTTCGACGGACTGGGTGTTGATAACCGCTACAGAACATGGAATTTCAATTGTCATTATTTCTGGTATTGATTGGGATAATGATCTGACTCCGTGGCCGGCTCCGGGAGTCCCGAAAGGATCTCCGGATTTTGGTGGACGTGGTTCGCTGTTTTTCAGTAAATTGACACAGACTGTCATCCCAAACATAGAAAAGCGGTTCAACTGCATTATAAATCCTGAAAGAACGCTGGTCGGGGTGTCATTGTCCGGATTGTTCACACTATGGCAGTGGCCGCAGAGTGAGTTCTTTTATAATATTGCCACTCTATCTGGTTCATTCTGGTATCATGGATTCGAACAGTGGATATATTCCCATAGCTTCTACGGCAAACGTGGACGATGCTTCATGTTGTTAGGAGATGACGAACCTCGTTCACGAAATCAGTTGTTCTCCGCAGTAGGAAAATGCACTGATGAAATTGTAGGATATATTCGCAGGCAAGGAGTTGATATCACATATAGAACTGTCCCCGGCAATCACTATCAATACCCTATTGAACGACTTGATATGGCGATGTCCGCCATATATCAGACAAATGAATAAAAGAAGATGCGGATAATTTATCTAATAAATAGTTATCCGCATCGTTTTGTGTATGAGAATGGGGTTAGAGCAGGGATTCGCGCTTGGTAAGTTCGGCATCGGTCATTGTATATCCGCCGAGTGAGCCCTCTTTTGCTTGAATGCAGATATATGTCATAGGTTCTTGTGATGTGCATTTTAGGTTGCGGTCACAATTGGTGGCAACGCGGACCACGGAACCCTCTGCAACGTCAAACAGATTATTATCTACCTGAAACTGACCTGCTCCTGAAAGGATTATGTAGTTTTCTTCATTTTCCTTATGTGAATGGAAGAAGGGTACTGCTGCACCTGTAGGAAGTGTGCCGAATGATATCTCACATGATGTTGCGCCGGTGGCATCTTTCACAAACTGTTTCCCTTCAAATCCGTGCAGTGAGCCTACTGTTGCATGTGTAAATTTTTCACCTTGATTTTTTACTTCGTTCATTTGATTATGATTTAAGAATTAATTAGTACCTTTGAAACGGTAAGCCGCTTTCATTTTGATAGCGCAAAAGTATATTCTATTTTCCAAATATACAAGACGTTACAAATTCGTAAGGCACTTACCCGCAGGTAACTAATTTTGAAAATGAAGCCATTGCAGATAGAAGAAAACCTGAAAAAATATACACAGATAGGGGAGTGCCCTGTCAGAAATGTCATTTCCCGCTTTTCCGGGAAGTGGTCCATGCTTATTCTTTGTGTCCTTGCGGAGAATGAAGCTACGCGTTTCAATGCCATTGGCAAAGCTATTCCGGATATTTCACCGAAAGTGCTTAGTGAAACCTTGAAGTCGTTGGAGGCTGACGGTCTGATTGCACGGAAACTCTATGCAGAGATTCCTCCACGGGTGGAGTATTCACTTACAGAGTTGGGGCGGAGTCTGATGCCATTAATCGGGGATCTCATTTCATGGGCTGTGGCTAATTTTGATAAAATCGCATCAAAAAAGTAATTCTAAATATAATAGTTATGTTGAGATTAAATTGTTTTATTCAAGTGTCCGATGAAAACCGTACGGAGGTATTAGCTGCCGCAACACGCCTTACGCTTGCATCACGTGAGCAAAAAGGGTGTATCGCTTACGATATATTTGAGAGCGCCACACGACGTGATGTATTGATGATTTGTGAGACATGGCTTGACCAGGATTCATTGGATGCCCACAGCGCATCGGATGTGTTTGTGACTGAAGTAGGCAAGATGCGCTCGCTTGCAGAGATGAAGCTTGAAACATTTGAGTTCTAAGAGCAGACGTATATCGACAATCTGTATTGCCGATGATGTCCGCTTCCGCATAGAGTATCTGAAAAAAATAAAGGAACTGCGTGCGTCACAGCCTGATGCCGATGCGCTTATAACTGCATATCCCAATCTTCCCGGCGAAGATGGAGTGGTGACTCTGGCTGAGTCATTATATGCCGATAACTAACTTTTTGATTTTATTGCTGATGACCGGTAATGTATTGAATACATTGCCGGTCATTTTTTTGAGAGAGATTTAGTACGGTCAAGTAGAATTTCATCCATATGATCCTTAGCCCATTTGATAAGTTGGTTTATTATGGGAAACAGGGAATGGGCGCGGGCTGTAAGACTATACTCTACCCGTGGAGGTACTTCGGCATATACTTTACGTTCTACAAAACCGTCAGTTTCAAGGGTGCGTAGTGTCAATACAAGCATTTTCTGTGATATGTCGGGCAGTTCTGCCGATAGTTCGCGGAATCGCATTGATTCATGTCCATTAAGAGTATATAGAACAAGTAGCGTCCATTTGTCACTTATGCGGTTCAATATATTCCGTATCGGACAGTCGGGATATAGCTCGTTCTTATTGAAATTACGTTCCATATTTCATTGATTATCAATACTACTTTACAAAGGTAAGAATTTATTGCAATATGCGCAAAGATGTGGGATATGCGACGTTAATGATGGTTAATATTGTTTTTGCATGATAACGTTGACTGATTTGAAAGTCAGCATTACTAACATTCAGGTAACCTAATTGAACTTACAGTAAACAAGAATAGGTAATAAACTTTTTGGCTACTTTTGTGGTATATAAAGTATAGTATTTTGAAAATCATAATAATATGAATAAAAAAGTAGCACTTATCGGAGCCAGCGGTTTTGTGGGCTCTGCAATTCTTAATGAACTTCTAAACCGTGGATATGAGGTAGAAGCTCTTGTAAATCATCCTGAGAAAGTGAAAACGACAAGCCCGGCGCTTACAGTAAAAAAGGTAGACGTTTCTGACGAAAAGGCTCTTGAAAATGATCTGCGAGGTTTTGAGAATGTCATCAGCGCGTATAATCCCGGTTGGGCTAACCCGAATATTTATGAAGAGACCCTAACAAACTATCCGAAGATTCTTCAAGCCGCCAAAAAGGCAGGAGTGAAACGCCTTCTTATTGTAGGTGGTGCAGGGACTCTGTTTGTAAAGCCCGGAGTACGTCTGGTTGATACAGGAACATTACCTGCCGAGTGGCTTCCCGGTGTTAAATCGCTTGGCGAATTCTATCTAAATACTCTTATCCCGGAGAAGGATATTGACTGGGTGTTCTTCTCACCGGCTGGCAATCTTGGAGATATGGGAGCCAAAGGTCCCGGAAAACGTACCGGAGTGTATCGTCTGGGTAAAGATGATATGATATTTGACAAGGATGGCAACAGCTTCATATCCGTAGAGGACTATGCAAAAGCTATGGTTGATGAACTTGCTGAACCGGCTCATCATAAAGAGCGTTTCACAATTGGATATTAATTTAGTGTATTATGGATGCAAAACTATTGGAGATATTCCGTAAGAATAAGGATGTGGCGTTTGCCACATCGGTTGACGGGAAGCCGTATGTCAGAATATTTCAGATAATGAAGATTGATGGTGATTCAATATATTTTGCCACATCTCCCAAGAAGCAGGTCTATGCACAGCTTAAGGTTAATCCTAATATTGCTATACTTGACTTGCATGGTGCTGAGTCAGCCCGTATCTCTGGGGTCGTAGATCTCAATGTGCCTGACGAAATACAGCGTGATATTTTTGACAGCAATCCTGTCCTTCCACATCTGTATGCAAGCTATAAAGACTTGGCATATATGCGTCTTGATGCAGAATGGGCCGATTACTTTGATTTACGTACCAATCCTCCCACATTGATTCACTATGATTTCAGAACGTGATAGATTGGACACGATACTCGGGGCTCTCCTGAAGGAGCATCCCGAGTATTCACGCATTGTAATTCCGTCAACTGTCGGGGACAAACGTAATCTCATGCGTTCACTTATGAATGTGCGTCCTCCCGGTCCGCTGTCGCCTGTTGTCATGAAACTTCAGGATGAACAGCTTGCCCTGCAACGCGAGGAGAAAGTCGTTGTGACGTTATCGTCAATACCGGTTTCTCCGCGATATCCTCGTCTGCGTTTATGGCAGGGCGATATAACCCGACTGCAGGTTGATGCAATTGTCAATGCAGCCAACTCACAGATGTTAGGTTGTTTTATACCTATGCATCGCTGCATAGATAATGCTATACATTCAGCAGCAGGAATGGAATTGCGTGAAGAATGTGCGCATCTAATGCATGTCCAGGGGCATGACGAACCTACCGGTAAGGCAAAGATAACACACGGTTATAATCTTCCGGCAAAATGGGTCATACATACAGTAGGCCCAATTGTGTATGGTGCCGAACCTACGGAGGATGACTGTCGTTTGCTTGCGGACTGCTATCGTAATTGTATGACTCTTGCCGATGATAAAGGGTTGTCATCAATAGCTTTCTGCTGCATATCAACCGGCGAGTTCCGATTCCCTCAGACTGATGCTGCGGAAATAGCTGTAACCACTGTTCGAGATTACTGTGGCGCACATCCTGATACAAGCCTTTCTGCAGTGGTATTCAATGTTTTCAAGGACGAGGATTACAGATTGTATAAAAAACTGTTAGGGTATGAATGATTTTAAGGAGCGGATTTCATTGGCCGAAGAGCGAATCTCACAGGCTGAAGCTGTTGTTATAGGCGCTGGTGCCGGGCTGTCGGCTGCGGCCGGGCTCGATTATTCTGGCTCTGAGTTCCGGAAGGAGTTTTCCGATTATATCCGCAAATATGGATTCTCGGATCTATATACATCGAGTTTCCATGATTTCCCAACCGAGGAGGAACGATGGGCCCGTTGGGCCCGGCATATCGACTTTATCAGATTCCGTCCCGGTGCTATGCCATTATATAAGGAACTTTATGACCTGGTGAAGGGCAAAAATTACTTTGTAATAACTACCAATGTTGACTCGCAGTTTCGGAAAGCGGGATTTGACAGCGACAAAATTTTTGAAGTTCAGGGCGATTACGGGCTTATGCAGTGTGCTGTCGGGTGTCATCCGCAGTTGTACTCAGATAAGAGTACTGTTGAAACGATTCTTAAGCATTCGCATGACCTTACGGTCGATACAGAGTATGTTCCGGTTTGCCCTGTGTGTGGCGGCAATATGGATGTCCATGTACGCAAAAACCAGTATTTCGTGCAGGATGAAGCATGGCACGCAGCCGCTGAACGTTACGAGGAATTCATGTCACGTTATGCCGATAACGGACGTATAGTGATGCTTGAGCTTGGAATAGGATTCAATACTCCGGCAATTATACGATTCCCATTTGAGCGTATTGCGTTTCAGAATCCGAAGGCTACTATTATAAGGCTGAACTCCGATTATCCGGAAGGACCTGCGGAAACAGCTTCGCGTACCATTTCCTTTACGGAGGATATGGATACAGTTATAAAACGGATAAAATAAATTACTAATATGAATTATAAGATTATGGCAGCCTCACTGCTGCTGAGTGCAGGGTGCTCTGTAGCTTCGGCTAAGACTAATTCACTCCGATTCAATCCGGACAGTTTCACCCGTCAGACTCTTACCATGCCGGATGGGACACAAATTAACTACAAGGCATACGAAGGGATGTATTATGTGACAAATGTTGAGGATTCGACATATCAGACACTCAATATATATGTGCCTGAAAAACTGGCGGATATCCCTAAAGTGCCTATTCTGCTGCGTACATACGTGGGTGGATATGCCGCATCGACAGCCAAATCACCATCTCCATCGGATGCCACCGGACGAGCATTGGAGGAGGGATATGTAGTGTGCATACCCGGTTCGCGCGGCTCCAACTCCACCATTGTACGTAATGGCAAAACCATATATACCGGTATGGCTCCGAATGGGCTTCTTGACCTGAAGGCCGCAGTGCGGTATCTGCGCTATAATGACGATTTAATCCCCGGCGAGTCGGAATTGATATTTACTGACGGTACAAGTGCCGGCGGAGCGATGTCATCGCTTCTTGGTGCTACAGGCAATGGACGTGAATATGATAAGTATCTGAAAAAGATGGGAGCTGCTGATGTACGTGATGATGTTTTTGCGGCGATATGTTATTGTCCTATTACTGACCTGAACCACGCTGACATGGAGTATGAATGGCTATATGGATGTACAAATACAGGTGTACGTGCACTGAATGCGGCCCAGATTAAAATATCGGAGGAGCTGGCCGCCGAATGTCCGTCATATATCAATTCGTTGGGACTTAAGGATAAAAACGGGATACCGCTGACGGCTGAAAACTATAAGGAATACCTGAAAGGGTTTCTTATTGAGTCAGCACATCGTGCGCTTCAGGAAGGATGTGAGATTTCTGATACTATAGGATTTGCTTTCTATCAGGATAAGTCAGGTCCTATGGGCGGTGGCCCGGCCAACGGACGACGTGGGGCCATGCGTCCGGGAAACGGCGGACGTCCTCCTGTTGGCGATGGCCGTCAGGCTCCATCATTCGGTCCAGGCAATACTCCACGGTTTAATAAGACATCTGATTTTGTGACCGGACTTGATCTTGACCGCTATCTTGCCTATGTGGCATCAGTAACGCCACTCAAGACACCTCCGGCATTTGACCAGATGGGAGTATTGATTGACACCCCCTCGCCGGAGAATAATGTGTTCGGCAATGAAAAAGGTGAGGCGGCTAACTTCACGGACTTCAGTCTGCGGCACCGCCTTAACAATGGTAAGGCCAAGCTTGACAGGGAGATGGTAAGCCGCGTTGACATGATGAATCCTATGAATTACATTGGTACCGACAAATCAACGGTGGCATCGAACTGGTATATACGTCATGGAGCCAAGGATCGCGATACATCATTCCTTGTGCCGGTAAATTTAGCAACCAAACTTATGAATTCCGGTAAGAATGTAGATTTCGCACTTCCGTGGAACCGTCCCCATTCAGGTGATTACAACCTTGATGATCTGTTCAATTGGATTGCTGAAACATTGAATAAGTAATAAATCCTATAATCGTTATAGTCGGCATCCGCAAAGTATGTATTATGCAGCTTTGCGGGTGCTTTTTACGTTTTAATTCATATCTTTGTGCAATTTTGTAACCTAAAGAAAAATGGCAATAAAGTATATGTGCCGGTTTAAGGATTGGCTGCAATCATTATCATTCAGATCCGGGGTGATATGTATTGTAATATGCCTGATGTGCTACGCGATATCTTTCGCCCAGATGCTCCTGCCCCTGTCTGTTGGTACAAAAGGTGTGCTTTGGGCGGTTTTCTATGGACTTGCCAAGGCAATGCAGTATACCGGTATTGCCATACTTGGCAAGGCTGGAGTGGCGCGGCTACGTGGCATGTTCAAGCGCACAGCTGATTGAAAAAGTATAGTGCAAAATCGATGAGATTATTAAATTCTTGACAGATGATTAATCCTTGGAATGAAATATCGCTATCTGATTATGAGAATCACATGGCATTGCAGAATGTTTATCAGCTTCAGACTCTTGATAAGGTGATGTGGGAGCAGTTCTCTTCCTATCCTGTAAGTTCCGTAGCAATACTCGGTGTGGCCGGAGGAAACGGGTTGGGCAATCTGTCTGACATGTCATGTATCAGGGATATATATGGGATAGATATTAATCGTGATTATCTTGATGTCTCTGCTGCACGTCATCCGGAGCTAAAGGGGCGTTATCATACAGTTTTGGCAGATATCAACAGCACTGAATGCGTAACCCTACCTGCTGCAGAGTTGGTGGTTGCCAATCTATTCATAGAATATGTGGGATGCCGCAATTTTGCTCTGGCCATAGATAAGATGAATCCAAGCTATGTGTCTTGCGTGATTCAGGTTGATCCGGAGGAGAGTTTTGTGTCTGACTCCCCATATACTTCAAAGTTAGAATCACTTGATCCGGTACACAGCTCAATTGACAGTTCAGAACTGACGGAAACATTGGAACAAATAGATTATAGGGAGCTGAACAGATACTCATATAAACTACCTAACGGAAAGGAGTTCCATCGTATTGACTTTGTCAAGAAACAAGAGTGATAGTTCTGACTATCGGCCTCCGGTGGTTGAATGGTCAACATTTGCATCTGCGTTGATAATCTTGTTGGCGCCACGCTTCTGTCGTCCCCATTGGAGATTATAGTTTATGCTGATGTACGGCATACGCATGTCAAGACGCATGTGCTGCTCGTTGCGGTTCCATCGGCTAAGCGATTGGGAGCCTTGGTCATATTTGCCGAACGGGACAATCATACCGGCCTCGAACTGCCAGTTTTTCCAATTGTAGCTGGCTGCGATTACATTGATATCCTCTCCCCAACTGATTTTCTCACCCCAGAGATCGCGTTGAGCCCTTACATATTGGACCACAAACTGAAATCCTTTGTGCATTAGCATCAGAGCCGCATCACCGCTCCATGTATGATTGTAAAGAGTGTAGCTGTTGCCTTTCATGCGCTCGGCCTTGTATTGAATAGTGCCGGAGAACATAAGCCAGTCAGGAATAATCTGAATCTGTTCTGCAAGCCAGAAACTCAGATTCTGCAGGCCGCGGCTATTTTCATAGGAGGTTATAAGCCTGTCGCTGTCCCAGTACATGTAGGGTGTTATGGCATCAGGGCTGGTGAACGCTCTTGCCCCGAATGAGCCGCTTACACGTTGATTGAACAGATTGTGTCCATATCTGAATGTAAGCATATAGGACGATGATGTCTTAAGGTCAGAGTTGCCGATGCGCCATTGGAATCCGTCAAGCTGTTGCGGCGCGATATTTGTTTCAGCCAGAGAGGGCGCGGACTGCCAGGAAGTAAAGGATAATCGGAAGTTATGATTCTGGTTAGGTGAATAGGTCATTGTGGCTTGCGGACGGATATTCCATGAATGATTTCCCTGATTGGTTTCTCTGAAATTGAACGAGGTGTATTGCGCACCGAGTCCGCCGGTAAGTGTTATTCGGTTTATGCGCTGGAAATACTCGGCAAAGAAATATGCTTTATCCTGTTGCTGATGGAATATCTTCCCGCCAAGGTTTTCATATAATGAGCGGTTGCGATTGGCGGTATAGGAAGCACCTGCAGTCAGTTTTGAGGAGCGCCATTGCTTTATATAGTCCGCCTCAATGCCGTATGCCTGGTTACGGTCCTTTATATATGTGCTTACGTTGGTAATATAATCATCGGTATTTTCGTATCGCTCGACATAATCTGAAAAGGAGTGTCCTGCATATAGCGATGCGCTGAAATCAACTACAAGAGTCTGTTTATGTGCGAAGTGTTGCTCCAGGTATGCTGAAAACCGAGGTGTCGTACCTTCACGTCCGGAGTCATCGTTAAGTAAAATATCTTTGGCTCCATTGCTGAGCGACAGGAGTCCGTTATAGCTGGTAAGGTCAGAAAAATTACGGTTGGCTACCAGCTGGACGTAGAAGACGGTTGTATCAGGCTTAATGTAATTGTAAGAGAGCCATCCCGCTCCTTGTGAGTTATTCAACTTTCCTCCAAGCGGAGTCTCGGTTCTTGTAAGCTCCCTGCCGTCAGGCCATGTGAATGTCTCGGTGTAATCGCGGTGAGCTTTGATTCCTTCTGTGAGTTTGAAGTAGCCGCCTACTTCCCATTGCGAGCGTCCGGTATTGAATTTTGCATTTGCCTGATAGTAGCCCCAGCCGCAGTTTAGCGCGGGTTTGGCCTGAACCATGAGCGACCCCCCAACAGTAGGATTGGTAACTATAAAATTCAACACATAATTTGCGCCGCCATATCGAAGCCCGGGATTGTCAATCCACTCTACCCGCTTGATTGTTTCCGGGAGGAGTGCCTTTACCTGCTCTATTGTAGAGACACGTCCATTTATGCGCACCTGTACTGCCTGACCTGCTGCGCTGACAGAGCCGAGGGCATCATTGACGTTGAGTGTCGGTATCATGAGGTTGCGAAGCAGCTGCATTCCATTTTTAGAACTTTCAAGCGCACTTTGAGATGGATGGTATACATCCATGTCGGCCTTACGGATTACCTTTGCGGCCTGGACTACAACTTCATCGAGTTCCTTAGTACTGATTGTGTCGGTAGGCTCTGTTGCAAAAGCTGAGAAACCTGTTGTCAGCATTAGGAGATAGAGCAGTTTTATCTTCATATTCTTCTGATGTTTTTATTATAGACACGCAAAAGTATGTGAAATGTAACAAAATTTTCTCAACATTTGTTGAACGGAGATAAAAAAGGATAAATCAGGGCCTCCAGTCCTTACCCTCTAATACGAAGAAAACTTCATCCGTAGTGGTATGGCTGTGGTTGAATCCGCATTTCTCAGCTACACGACGTGATTTCATGTTGTCAGTGTAGAATCCAATCCACAGTGCTTTTTTATTCAGAGTGGATAGCGCATGCTCTATCAAAGCGTTGACGGCTTCCGGTATCAGCCCCTGCCCCCAATACGGCTTGCCAATCCAGTAGCCAATCTCAGCATCGTCAGGTCCAATGCTGTCATTAGGACGCATTCCGGGTGGAACGAGTCCGCAGCATCCTATGGGCTGGCCGGTTTGTTTCAATACCACGGCATACGTTTCCGGTGCCGAAAAAAATTCACATATCACTTGCCGGCTCATGCTTACGGAGGTATGTGGAGGCCAGCCGGCAGCACTGCCTATCTCAGGATCTGATGCATATTTGTACAGGGCCTCGGCATCATCCACATGCCAGGGACGCAGGATAAGTCGCGTAGTTTCGAGTACGGTCATTTGTCTAAAAGTGTCTAAAGTAGATTCAGTTGTTTGGCAATCCGTATGGCTGCGGTTGAGTTCTTTGCTTGAAGCTTGGCGAGTATTTCCTGCCGGTGACGGCTTACCGTATGCTTGCTTATACATAATCTATCGGCTATCTCCTGGCTTGTGACACCGGTTTCTATCAATGACAGGACCTGTTTCTCACGCTTGCTCAATATGCTTTTGTCAGAAGCAGATGAAAGCTCCATCCATTCACCGGTTACAGAGTTTATTGCAACGCTTTTAGCCGGAAGTTGTAACATCAAGGGGCTATATGTGCATATCCCATACCTGATGATATCTGAAGAGTCCTCGTACCAATAAAACATTCGGTGGAGCACATCTACGGGCTCTCCGCGCTGATCAGATATACTTATGTGGGATGCAAGGTAGAAGTCCGCTCGGCGCTGCATAGGCTTATGACGGAGGAAGTTGAAAAAACGGAGTTCTGCCAGATATTTATCCTCCTGTTCCGTAACGGACATCCGCTCAAGAATATCTTTCTCCCATATTGAGTTTTCATGTGGATGACGCTTGATTCCGAGCCGGTCGGAGAACCGGCTGTGAAAAATACGGCTGGTGTTCGTTTTCAAGTCACTTATCACAACCAATGAATTCTCTATCTGAGCCATGCTTTCGGCATAGCGATATACAATATCGCTTCCTTCAGTCGTGTCCGGGAAGTCCTGGGAACGAAGCAATGTGTCGATATTCCGATGATTCTCCATTGGATGTGGTGAAAAAATGGTTATTTGTAAGCATTGGCGGATATCCCGCTTATATCTAATTTTGCAATGTGTTTGAGAGCTAAAGCTAAGATGCAACAGATGTTAGTCAGCTTTACTTTCAAACTGGCCTGATGAAAATCACAGGTATACAAAGATAGTAATTAAGAATGGTTATTTTGCGATGACAGAGAAAGAAAAGATGCTCAGCGGTATAATATACGATGCCAATAATGATCAGCAGTTGATAAGTGAGCGGCTGGAGTGTAAGGAACTATGCCGCGACTATAATGAACTCCGTCCAAAAGCAATGGCCGAGCGCACAGCACTTCTTAAGAAGATACTTGGATGTGTGGAGGGTGATTTGCTTGTTGAGCAGCCGTTCCTGTGCGACTACGGGTATAACATCCGGGTAGGTCGGAACTTTTATGCCAATCATAACCTCATTATACTTGATGAAGCACCGGTGACGTTTGGCGATAATGTTTTTATAGCGCCCAACTGTGGCTTCTATACGGCCGGACATCCCTTGGACCCCGCTGAACGTAACCGGGGATTGGAGTATGCCAAGCCTATAACGGTAGGTAATAGTGTGTGGTTTGGTGCATGCGTGACGGTTCTTCCCGGAGTGACCATCGGCGATAATTGTGTGATTGGTGCGGGGAGTGTGGTGGTAAAAGATATTCCGGCCAATTCAGTTGCTGTAGGCAATCCGTGTAAAGTTGTGAAGTCAATTTAATTATACCGTATATGAATTATAAAATTCTATTTGCGCTGCTGGCTATGAACATATCAGCAGTATCCGGAGCGCAGACTTTGGAGAAAATGAATTGGTTCAATGAACCTGCCGGTTGGAAGGTGTCAGATGGAAAACTGACTATGTCCGTAACCCCCAAAAGTGATTACTGGCGTATTTCGCATTATGGATTTACGGTTGATGATGCGCCATTCTATTATGCCGAATATGGGGGTGAGTTTGAAGCCAAGGTTAAGGTATCCGGCGACTATAAAGTGCGTTTTGATCAGGCCGGACTGATGATACGCATTGATCACGAAAACTATATCAAGGCCGGAATAGAATTTGTTGACGGTAAGTATAATCTGAGCACTGTTGTAACTCACCATACCTCTGACTGGAGCGTGATAGCGCTTGATAAGCCTGTGAAGGATATCTGGATAAAGGCAGTGCGTAGGCTTGATGCTGTTGAGATATTCTATTCGTTTGACGACAAAGAGTATATCCTGATGCGCAACGCTTGGATGGAGGCCAACCGTCCGGTCAAGATAGGAATGATGGCGGCATGTCCTGACGGAGATGGATTTGAAGTTACATTCTCTGACTTTCAGGTGAAGCACCTACCGGACAAGGTGCGTACAGACTGGCTTAAGGTAAATGCCGAATAATATTCATTATAATGCTAAAGCAGACTGTGCTACGAAAAGAGAAGCACAGTCTGCTTTATAGTTTTATCAATGACTTTTGGCCAACGCAGTACGATACTCCGTCGGACTTTGTCCGGTGGCCCGCTTGAACATGCGGGAGAAATGGGCCGGATAGTCAAAACCGAGATTGTAAGCTATTTCACTTACATCAGCATCAGAGGTGGCCAAATGATGCTTTGCCGCCGAAATCAGATGGAGCGTGATCAGATCCTTTGGGGTTGAACCTGTCTCCTTACGTATAAGGTCGCCGAAATATCCCGGAGTAAGATTGACCTTATCGGCAAAATATGCCACGTTGGGCAGCATATTCTGTGGCTGTTCGAAGTACGATTTCAACTCCTGCTCAAATCGGCTTACAATACCTGAATTGACTTTGTGGCGTGTGATGAACTGACGGTCATAGAACCGGTGGAGGTATTCAAGAAGTACCTGTATATTGGCTGCTATAAGTGCTGCCGAATGATTGTCAACAGGATACATCGATTCTTCCTTAACACGCTCAAGGCATTCAAGGAATCGCGCACGTTCGGATTCGGACAGATGGAGCGCTTCCATCTGCGAGTAGTCAAAGAAGTTGAATGATGAGATCTTCTCTTCAAGAGGTGTGCCATATATCAGGTCAGGGTGGAATAGCAACCCGATCACATCGGGTGCCACGACATCCTGGTCCATATCTACATCTATTATCTGTCCCGGAGAAAAACTGACAACAGTTCCTTCTTGATAATCATATTGCTTGCGGCCATACTTTATGGAGCAATAAACTCCATTTTTCAGAAACAATGCGTATACTCCGTATGTGATACGGATATGATTTACTGACATAGTAGCCTGCTTCAGGTCAATTACTGATACAAGTGGGTGATATGTCGGCAGCCCATATAGTTTGTTATGGGCATCAATTGAGTCAAGTATTACAGTCCTGTTTTCCATACTGCGAAGTTAATGCTTATTTGTCAACTGATTGCAATCAGTTAAGCGTAATCCGCACTTTGGGTAACAATATCCGCAAAACTGGTTCATAATGATGTGCGGGCAGGATGTTATTTTGCAACATGAAAAAAAGTTTTTGTATAATTGCAGCGCTTTTAGGCGCACTAATGGTTAATTCACAGAATATGAATCTGAACATAGACATGTCGATTGCTCCTGCTGAAAACCTGGAGCTGACGCAGGAATGGGACAAAGTTTTCCCAAAAAGTGATAAGGTGAATCACCGTAAGATTACATTTGTCAACCGATATGGAGTGACACTGGCTGCGGATATGTATATCCCCGAGGGCGTTTCCGGACAGATACCGGCTATTGCCGTGAGCGGACCATTCGGGGCTGTAAAGGAACAGTCGAGCGGACTGTACGCTCAGCAGCTTGCTGAACGGGGCTTTCTGACAATAGCCTTTGACCCGTCTTTTACCGGTGAGAGTGGTGGTATGCCCCGTAGGGTTGCATCGCCTGATATTAACACTGAGGATTTTTCGGCTGCAGTTGATTTTCTTTCAGTGCAGCCGGAAGTTGATGCTGAACGTATCGGTATACTTGGAATTTGCGGTTGGGGAGGCATTGCTTTGCAGGCGGCTATCAACGATCCGCGTATCAAAGCCACCGTAGCCTCTACCATGTATGATATGACCCGCGTTACGGCCAATGGATATTTCGATGCTGACAACTCGTCCGATAAGCGCAACGCCAATCGAAAGGCTCTTGCCGCACAGCGTACGGAGGATTACAGCAACGGTTCTTACCGAAGGGCCGGAGGTGTTGTAGATCCTCTTCCTGATGATGCACCTCAGTTTGTCAAGGATTATTATGACTATTATAAGACACCCCGGGGATATCATCAACGTAGCGGGAATTCGACAGATGGATGGAACGCCACATCGTCATTGCCGTTCATGAATTTTAAGTTTTTTGAATATGCGGATGAACTTGATAACGCTGTGCTGATAGTGCATGGCGATAAGGCTCACTCCTATTATTTCGGTAGAGATACTTATGCTCTGCTCAGAGGCGAGAATAAAAAGATGCTTACAGTGAAGGATGCCACACATTGCGACCTCTATGATCAGCTTGATAAAATCCCGTTTGATGAAATAGCGGATTTTTATACCGAATATCTTAAATAATCACATCTAACGTTTATGAAAAAAGTACTGATAATATCGACAAGTCCACGGCCCAGAAGCAATTCACATTCTCTTGCCGAGGAATTTGCACGTGGGGCAAAGGATGCCGGAAATGAAGTTGAACTGATAACTCTTCGTGATAAAGATTTGAAATTCTGTCAGGGGTGTCTGGCATGTACTAAGACACACCGCTGTGTTATACATGACGATGCGGCGGCGATTATAGCGAAGATGCATGATGCTGATGTCATAGTATGGGCTACTCCGATATATTATTACGAGATGTGCGGGCAGATGAAGACAATGATTGACCGTGGCAATCCGCTGTACGATAGCGATTATCGCTTTACCGACATATATATGCTCAGCAGTGCGGCCGAGGACGAACCGGGTGTGCCGGATAGAGCGTTGTCAGGACTTCAAGGATGGATCGACTGTTTTGAGAGGGCCAGTCTTGTCGGCTCCGTTTTTGCCGGCGGCGTTACCTCGCCGGGCGATATTGACGGTCATCCGGCGCTTGCCGAAGCATATCAATCAGGATATAAAATTCATTAAGGCCAAATGGCATCCGATGTCTTGTCGGATGCCATTTGACTATTGTATTTATCCTTCGGTGTGGAAGCTTGTGAATGAAGTGCGTTCCTGTTCAGGGGTACCAACGGCTTGTCGAGCATAACCGATGGCCTTTACCAGAAATGCCATATTGCGGCCAAGATTACGCATGGTCTGCAACCCCTCAAGGTCATCTTCAACATCCTCTGCTGTAAATCCGTGAACTTCGTTCCAGTAAGTGCTTGACACAATTGGCATGGCGCTTATGGTAAAATACTTGTTGATTTCGTCAAAAGCGGAGGTTGAACCGGCCCGTCGTGATGAAATGACTGCCGCTCCCACTTTCATTGTCTTGTCAATGGTGCCTGATGTGCTATAGAACAGACGGTCAAGAAATGAAAGAGCCTGTCCGTTGCAGCCGGCGTAGTATACTGGACTACCTACAATCAGCCCGTCGGCCTGCGCAAATTTCGGCGCTGTTTCATTGACAATGTCATTGAAAACACATCGGCCATGCTCACGGCAGAAGTTACATCCTATACATCCGCGGATATCTTTATTGCCGATGTTGATGCGTTCAGTTTCAATTCCGTTTACTTCGAGTGTTTTCTCTACTTCGCGCAATCCTCGGTCAGTGCAACCGTTCAGGTGTGGACTGCCGTTTATCACAAGTATTTTCATGCGGTATTATAATTTTCATTTATAACGGATATGCCGATTGTTATGTTGCACTCCTGACCTGAAAAAATAATGCCATTTATCCCGGAAGAGTGGTATCAGACATAACGTGTAAAAGTCCGATATTCATGTGGAAATATCTTAGAGATTGATTATATTTGTGGTGTTCAGATAAATATTGTTTAATTGGGCTACAATGTTATTATGAAGAAGTTGATATTGCAGGCGATAATGTTTTTTGTAAGCTGCCATTTTATGTCGGCACAATCGTTATGTGAAGAGATTCATAGAGGTCCTTTGACAGAGACAGTTTGCATCAGTGGGAATAGTTCAACCATACAGCTTCCAATATCGGATAATAAGAAATATAATGCGGCTGAAAGCATCCGGACTGAGATGATTGAGGCCCTGACAGATGAAGAACGGACGACTCCGGTATCGGCTATGTCGGTTAGAAGCTATGCTGTTCCTAAAATGGAGTTTTCAAGAGTAAAGGGTCGCAATTTGCTGCAGACACTCGGATTTATTGCTGTCGGGGTGACACGAGTGTTGGCATTCCCGACTGCTTCTGACCATCCTGACCTTTAATGCATCTCTTTTAGCGAGAGAGATGTTTTGAAAGGTAAATCAAATCACGAAGCAGGACGTCTTCTTCTATTATTGGGTGCGGGTAATTATCGGTAAAGAAGCCTGGCACTTTATGTGATACCTTGTATCCGCATGATTTGTAGAAACGCAGTGTGGATGGTGTTTCTCCGGTACCGAGTATAATTGTCTTACCTGGATTGAGTTCTTCAATGAAGTGAAGCATAGAGCGTCCTATACCACGGCGTTGCATATCAGGTCGTACTGCAAGATTCTTGATCTCAATCCTGGCTTCCGACTCCTGTACTACCGCGCAGACTGCCACAATTTCATCATCACTTATGGCGGTATACACTATGCTTGACGAAATGTAGCGTGCTATCATAGCTTCGGATTCATCGCCTACAAGAAGGAGCGACATTATATTTTCAATGCCGCCCTTATATTCTGCAATAGAAGTATGACAATTATTCATTTTCATCATATAGTCCGATTCCGGACTTGTTTTCGTGAAATTACATCTATTTTACAAAGATATAAAAACAGCATTAATCTACATCATTGGTCGAGTAGATTGAAGTAAATCTGTGTATCTTTGTGCGAAATAATAGTGACTAATGAAGAGTAGATTGCTTTTATATGCGATGATGATGTCGTTTCACTTCTGTTTACATGCCCAGCTATTGACGGATACAGATTCTATATTAATGCGTCAGGAGGCAGACGGCTTTTTAAGGTCAATGCCGAGCGGATTGCAGAATGGTCAGCTACATGCAGTTGTATCTGCAATAGCAGGGGAGCCTTCTGAGCTTGATCGTGTACGTAATTCCAGAAACAGTGTTTCGCCTATATCAGAGAATGTCAGAACTCGTGATTTTCAGATTGAAGGCGCTGCAGGATGTAAGATAAGTCTGCGATTATACTATCCAAAGGGTTTGGATTCACAGGATTTGCCTCTGTTGGTTTATTTTCATGGTGGTGGATGGACTTTCGGGAGCATCAACTCTTGTTCGCGGTTTTGTGATGCTGTAGCCTCCTTGGGGAATACCGCAGTGCTTGCTGTTGATTACTCATTGGCGCCGGAGCGACCATTTCCGGATGGACTGAATGATTGCATTGCAGCTGTTGATTATGCTTTTGCGCATAGCGCTGAACTCGGTATTGATCCCCAAAGAATTAGTGTGGGAGGGGATAGCTCCGGAGGGAACCTGGCATTGGCTGCGGCTCTCACCCGCTCTCACTCATCTCCTTCGCTACGTTTGTTGGTGCTTTTCTATCCTGTGGTAAGGGCAGAGAGTGATGATACCGGGTCGTGGCAACAATATGGCAAGGGGTATGGGCTTGATTCAGCTCTGATGGATGCTTTTAACAAGGCATATCTTTGCAATGGAGTATCATCTGATGATTACCGTGTTTCACCGGTTTATGCATCAGATGAACAGCTCACCGGACTTCCTCCAGTGCTTATGATTGGAGCTGAACGTGATATTCTGACATCGCAAGGGCAGGAGTTTGCAGCAAGGCTTCATAAGTTGGGGGTTGATATCAAACATATCATTCTTCCTGGTACGGTGCATCTGTTCATAACCGTAGCAGGTCAGGAGAGGGCATTTAATAAAAGTGTGGAGCTGACAGTATCCTTCCTGAATCAAAAATAGTAGGAGAGTGTGAGATACGCGCCATGCATGAATCTCTTTTCAGGATAAAACTTACGAAATGATATGCCGTTGTACGACAGAGAACGGTATTGGCTATATACGTCAAGATTCGACATTGCATAACCGGCACTGAACCCGCATGGGCCGATATTGGCATAGATGCCGGCTCTGAGATCGGCCGCGAACCATTGTCCATTGTTTGTGCATACATGTTTGTAATCATAGTCAGGCCATTGTGTACTTTGGCGTATTGTTACGGCTTGGTATGGTATATTCAGCATTATCCCAGGCTCGGCATATAGACCTACGTCTACAGATTTGATTTTCAATGCAGGCGACTTCAGGATTATCGAAGGATGCAGATAGAAGTTGGAGGGTTTGTTATCGTCCGATTCTATTTCCCAATTCTGCCCCGCAGCCCAGCCATCCTCGTAATAAACTTTCCAATAGCCAATAGCTCCTCCTGCTCCGATATAACGATTGAACATATAGTGATATGAAGCCTCCAGTTGATAAGTATCGGATGATGTCAGCATCCCTGAAAATGAAAACCGATTGTGGGTGAACTCAAAATTGCCACTGTCCGCAGCTCTAAGAGAGATGATTGACAACAATATGCCTGTAAGAATACCGATACGTTTCATCCTGCAAATATAGTGAACTATATCTGATTTCAATATACTTTACCGGATTGAAGTCCGATACGATATGATTATCTGCCAGTGCCGAACCGCGATGTGTCAATATCAGAATCCTCTTTAGGCTTGAATCCATTGAATCGGTAAATAAATGTCAGCTTTAGATTTCTGTTCATATAGTGGGATTTCATTTGGTAATCCTGTCCAGCAAAGTTTATACGAAGATTTGGATTACAGGTGTTGAAGATATCGTTTGCTTTGATGTCAAGTTCGCAGCAACGCTTTTTACCAAACCGCCATTTTACTCCGGCATCAATTTTCCATAGAGGGGCAAAGCGCCCGGGACCTTGTATCTGACCGGCTATGTATGTCCCGTCAATTGACAGTGATACAGGGCTTGACTGCGAAATACGGAACGTATTGTTGAGCGCTGCGTACAGTCCCCATCGCTTGTTATTGAAACTGAGGTCGTGGAAATTCGATGATTTATGCTGAGCATGTAAAATATTTATAGTACCGGTGGCGTTCCATAAATTTTTCACATCAAATGGTAAATGAAGCTGGAGGCCGATGGTTTTCGAAAAGTCCATATTAAGAGTCTGAAATACCAGCTGAAGATCATTTGCTGACTGATAGGGTAACTGTACCGAATAGTTATCGGCATAGAGCATGTAGAATGTCGCTGCATATTTCTGTCTGAATATATAGCTGAATTGTCCCGTATAGTTCATATATGGTTGTAGAGCCGGATTGCCAAGAATTGTAGTATAGTCATTGACGTATGATGTGCCTCCGTGTAGTTCCCAGAATGAAGGATATACACGGATAGATGTGAGGTTGAGCTGGAATATACTATTGGGGGTCTTGTAAAAGGTGGCCCCAAATTGTGGAATCAAGTTCCAATTATGGCGGAATTGATTGTGAAAATATTCGGCCTTTAATGAAGCATTGAACGATAATCCCCATTGAAATGATGACTGAGCACTGATGTAAGGGCCGACAACATCTTCGCTCAATGTGTCGTCAAAGCCTTGCTTGGGAGGCAAAATATATGTTTGCCGGCTTTTATCGTCCGAGTGTTGATAATCTGCGCCGTAGCCAATGGCCCAGTTACTAATTAAATGCTCTTGATCAATATAGACGTGATAGCGCTTGATGCTCTGACGGTTCTCAGCACTGACTAAATTGACGTCATCTTCTCTGAAGAGATTCTGACATCTTCGTTCATAATAGCTTGTGTAATCTCCTCCGGCAGTCAATCCGAATGGGGAGGAATAGCGGACAGAAATATTATGATAAGAGGTAGGGGAGAGCCCTCGGTATAGATTGGAGTATGTGCCGAATGTGCCTGCCGATAGGCTCCGGTTTCTGATGTCAGACGTGAACTGCCCATTATAGGATAGTCTAATTTTCTTGTATGATGCTGAGGCATGGATAAAGTTATTCCAGTTTTGTCCTATTTGCCGCATATCATCCTCAATAACCGCTCTTATTCCATTGACAAGATGGTTAGAGAACGTTTCCTGGCGATTATAGGTTTTATTATTTGAGAGCGTCCAGTTAAAGTCAAACGTCCACTCCTTGATAGCATATGTAGTATTTATGCCACCCGATAGTGTGGTATAGTGGGCTTGATTATAGCCGAAGGTTGTTTGTCCCGTGAGTCCGTCAAGAGGGTTCGGTGTCTTCATCACGATATTAATTACAGATCCATTTACATGGTATTTAGCTGGAGCTGAATACATAATCTCCACATTTTTCAGCCTGTCAATAGGGGTGGAATAGAGTAGCTGATATAGATTTTGCAGTGGCATAGCTGTCGGTTCGCCGTTTATTATGATGGTGACATCCGATGCGCCATTGAGTCCGATAACTCCGTTATTGTTTACCACTCCCGGCAGAAATCCCAGAGCTTCAAGGATATTGCTTACCGGCTTATCCTTGACTATCGATGGTAAGTCTACAACCATTATGCCATCTTCAGCCTTGATCCGAGGCATTTCTCCATTCACTACTACTTCATCGAGCTGCCGGGCGTCAATGCTATCTTGTAGTTCATTTTGAGCAATAGCCGGGAGTAATACTGTCATAAGAATTAGGATAACTGATATTCGTTTCATAATAGTTGGTATTTTTTGTATGGGGCAAATTTATCACCGGCCTATGTCATAATTCAAATTATCACTCTTATTTACTCTTAAGTTTTCCCTTATTTAGTCTTAAATCTGTAATCATCCCTGCTGTAAAGCAAATTTTTATAGGTAAATTCGCATATGCAAAAATTCAAAATCAACTCCATTATATTCATATCAGTCATTGCGGTTATATTCGGCTGTAATGCGTATTATCTTGCAAAGCTATATGGATCAATCCGGAAGGATGTGGAGCGTGAGGTTATGGCAGCAATGTCAGATGCCGATATTGACGATCTAATGTACCGGGCGGGACGAGCTCAAGGACTATCCTCAAATGTGCAGATGCAGGAGGTGGATGAACCAAAGCCACCGCGTAAGGCTGAAGCTTCGACCTACAGAGATGATAATGGACAGTTGATATCGGTTCGTACAGAAGCGGATGGAACCGTGGTTGAAGAGAAAGCAATGTTATCGGAGAACGGCTCTTATTCCAACCAGATGGTTGACGCCATGAGTAGACAATTTCACTCACTGATGGATCAATATATCGATTATGACATGCAGGTTATGGATAGCGTATTGCGTAATCAGCTTTCCTACCGATTCATTTATCCTGATCATGTATATGTGGAAGTAGTCAATCGCAATGACTCCGTGATATGCCCTAATCATGAGTCTGTGGATAAATCCGGGCTTGATTCATTCAGGATATGCATTAACTATAACGAGGGTATATATTACAAGGCATATCTTACGCCGCTTACCCGCCATATCCTTTCGCAGATGATGGGTGTTATTGTAACGGTATTTCTTCTTATTGCCTCATTTGCGGCAGCATTCTGGTACCTTTTTCGTACGGTATCGGAATTGCGTACTATTGAAGAGATGAAGGATGACTTTGTCAGCAATATGACACATGAACTTAAAACGCCTATCTCCATAGCATACTCAGCTAATGATGCGCTACTTAACTATGACGCTGCAAATGATACGGCGAAGCAGAGGGCTTATCTTGCCATAGCCATAAAGCAGCTGAAGCATCTTGGGGAGCTCGTTGAAAATATCCTTGCTGTGAGTATGGAGCGGCGAAAAGCTTTGACTTTGAGGACTGAACGCATTTATTTACCGGAACTTGTCGGGGAGATAGCGTCTGCGCAGCAGATGAGGGCTGATAAAGATATTTCAATAACGCTTGATGTGATAGAGCAGATTGATGTTGCGGCCGATAAGTCACATCTGTCCAATGTACTGAACAACTTGATTGACAATGCTATCAAATATTCAGGCGAATCAGTGGTCATCCATATTACTATATCGGCTGATAGTATAGAAGTAACTGATAACGGGATTGGAATCCCTTCAAAGAGTCTTCCATTCATTTTTGATAAGTTCTATCGAGTGCCTCACGGCAACCGTCAGGATGTTCGAGGCTATGGAATCGGCCTGTATTATGTGAAACATATACTTGAAAAGATGGGGTGGAGTATTTCTGCAAAGAGCCAGGAAGGTGTAGGTACAACATTTGTTATTAAATTCAATGGACATGAAAACTAAGATACTTCTTGTTGAGGACGAGCATGACCTTTCTCTGATTGTGTGCGATACTTTGCATCAGCAAGGGTATGAAGCGATTGCGGCATTTGACGGTATTGATGGATTGACTAAATATAAAACAGAGGGTGCCGACCTGATTGTCGCCGATGTGATGATGCCCCGACTCGATGGATTCACCATGGCTAAGGAAATCCGGCGCATCTCGTCAGACGTTCCTATTATTTTTCTGACTGCAAAAAGTAGCATTGACGATGTGGAGCAAGGCTTCGATGTCGGTGCCAATGACTATCTGAGAAAACCGTTTGAGCTTCGTGAACTACTGGTCCGAATTCGGTCACTTCTTAAATCAAGACTAAGCAATAATACAGGTAATTCCGTATATCAGATAGGGAATTACTGTTATGATTCCATAAGACAACTACTGACATGTGATGGAAAAGAAACAACAATTTCTAATATAGAAGCTCGGATTTTAGATAAACTGGTTGTAAATATAGATAGGACTGTTGACGCCTCAGAACTTATGATAGCAGTATGGGGGCGCGATGAAATCAGCAATAGAAATTCATTGCACGGGTATATTCACAAACTACGGCGCGCCTTCCGCCACGACCCCAAAATAGCCATCATCAATCAGCGCGGTTTCGGCTACAGACTCACTGCCAAATAAATCTGTTTAAGATAAAAATAAATGTGAGTAGGATGCTGAGCGGACGCAAAAGGGGTGCGTGTGTTTATTCTTCGATTAGTTCTGTACTGAATCCGATGCCCTGAATGAGCAGGTCAAGCCGCCGATTCTGGAGTCTCCAAAGGATTGTCGCTTTCCTGAATCTTGACACAATCGTTGAGACGCGACCTGATTTGCGTGATTTTGTTGTTGAGTTGAGCGCGGAGACTCAATGTTTCTGCTAATTTCATAATGCTATTTGTTTTTGATGCTGCAAAGTTATCGCATGTTCCTGCCACTTCATGACAGTTAATTTTTTATTTTGATGCCTTGAAATTAAAGATGGGTCGGATGATAGTATCGATGCTGACCGTCGGACCTATATTTGCGATAATCTCTGAGGCCGGTTTATAGGCCATAGGCGATTCATCGCGGGTAAAGTCGTTGACACTCTCCGAGTATATTCCTTGCATGGATGCTTCAAAGTCGGCCATCGTTATTTGTGCATAGGCTTGCGTGCGGCTCAGTACTCTGCCTGCGCCATGGGGAGCGGAACAGTTCCAATCGGGATTCCCTTTCCCGCTGCATATCAGTGAGCCGTCGCGCATGTTCAGGGGTATGATGCATCGCTCTCCCTCACGGGCCGATATGGAGCCCTTACGGATCAGGTTGTCATCGCTGATATAGTTGTGGACACTTTCAAACTCTTCGACAACGTTGACTTTGGGGAAGAACTTCAGGAGCAACAAGGAAATAAGTTTGCGATTGATTGCCGCCCAACGCTGGCAGATGCGCATATCGTGGAGATAATCCTCACGGGCTTCTCCCTCCAGATAGCACAAATCGTGGGGCAAAGCCGGTTCTGCTTCCTGCTGTGACTTGCGCATCATCCTGATTACGCTCTGTATTTCAGAGCGGCGTCCGGCGGCTTTGTACTCCTCGATAATACGCTTGACGGTTTCTTCAAACTCATCTGCACCTTCAGTCATGTGTTTTACGGCACGCTTCTGATAGATGTCGGCCACCTGTTTGCCAAGATTACGTGAACCGGTGTGTATGACGAGATATACGTTATCCTCATCATCTCTGTCGAGCTCAATGAAATGGTTGCCTCCGCCAAGTGAGCCGATTGCCCTGTTAATCCGGTTAGAGTATTTAAGGTCACGATAACAATGGAGATCCGTTACCAAACTTTTTGCTTCCCGATAAAGGTCCATTTCGTCGTTCACAAGCGGCTTGAACCCAAACTTATCTTCACGGACAATCATACCGGAAGGAACGTGTGTCCGGATATGATCATGAAATGCATGATAGTCTATTACTCCTATCTTTCCAAGATTCAATACACGCATACCGCAGCCAATATCTACGCCCACAATATTGGGAATCACTTTGTCGCCAAGATCACCTGTGAATCCAATCACACACCCTGCTCCAGCATGCACATCTGGCATTACGCGAATCTTCTTATCGGCGAATACGTCGATGGAGAGAAGCCGACGAATCTGTTCCATTGCGCTTTCTTCAACATTGTCAGTGAAAATCTTCACGTTATGTCCTTCTATAGTCTTCATATCTGATATATTATTCTTTTTTGAAAAATAGCGGCGGAAAGCATTGGACTTCCCGCCGCCGGGAAGCTGCTGTCGTGGGACGGACACCAACAAAATCAAGATCAGGAGCTAAATCAAGAACCCGAAACTGCAAGTAGAGCAAAAACAGCCTCCGACAGTCAAGTCATCTCAGGCATTGTGAACGGCTTCATCCACCGAACAACGTTTTTTTTGCAATCCGGACATTTTAATTATAAATAAACAGATGCTATCTTAATTAGCACTTTGCCGCCATCGAAAGCGGCAAGATCCAGATATTGATTAGTGTCATCCTCTGACATTCGGAGCCGTATATCGCAAGCGGATTCTCCGGCTCCTGCAGCCACCCTTAATTCTTGCCGAGATGAGCTACTCTTTCATATATATCTACAAGAGAGTCAGGTATTCGAATCTTGAAGCTGCCGATTTCGCGAGTCCGTTTCTTCTCATAAGTAGACATTTCATTTTGAATGCGCGTGATTTCTGCCTGATATTTTGCATAATCGTCGGCATACTTCGTCTGGACCTCAATCTCTGATTCTTTTACTGCTTTCAGACAGTCATATTTTATCGCGTTGAGTGACGCCTGTACTTCACGAAACTCTTTCTGCACAGCGAAATATACTTCATCAACCTGTGAAGTCTTCACAGTTGGCGTATAGAAGAAGAGAAGAGCATCACGCCCTTTGCCCTCTATTGTCTTTGGATTTTTGAGCCGTTCGTTCAGCTGCTCACGTGCGTTTGCTATGACTCCTGCAGGGTGTACAGCTTTGCCAAGCACCGAAGCAAGTGCTTCCAGAGAATAGAAACGATTGCGCTCATCAACCGATAGCGATGCGTAATATTCGTCCTCGGTCAAAGCAGTTCCTCTCGTCGGCATATCCGGTTTCTTGATTCCCTGCAGTTTCATGAAGTCATTCAATGTGAGGTCATCCACTTCTTTAAGGAGCCGCTCTTTTGCTTTGATGGCTTCACGGAGCCATGCAATCAGTGAATTTGCTTTTGCTATAGTGTGGAGTTGTGCCTTTATCTTACCAAGGGTCTCTGACGTGTCTCCTTCCCTGAGAGTATTCACCGAGTCATTTCCAATCAGCGCTACTGATGTAGAATAGAATGTGAGTCCTTCAAGTGAGGCTTCGGTTTCCCGAACCATTTCCTTGGCCAGATTAGCGATATGGTTGGCTGACGTTGATGTCAGTCCTTTGCCTTCAGTTGAGAAGAAAATCATGTCTTTTTTCATTGTCGAATATTATTTATGGTCCTATACTTAATCTCTTTATGTTTTCGATACAAAATTAGAGCGCTTCTACGCAATGATTTTGCGTAGATTGAGAAAATGTAGTAATTTAGCGAAAAAACTTTATGGCTCAGAATAAAAATGCTCTGTTGAGATACCGTACCATCGATCGTTGTCTACGCGATACGGGAAGAAGATGGACCTTGCAAGACCTTGTTGACGCCTGCAGCGATGCATTGTATGAATACGAAGGAAAGCAGGATCTGGTCAGCACGCGCACAGTGCAGCTTGACATACAGATGATGCGCTCTGAACGCCTCGGCTATGAAGCACCGATTGAAGTGTATGACAAGAAATTCTACCGTTATTCCGACCCGGAATATTCCATAAGCAACCGTCCGCTATCTCAACATGACATTGATGTACTCAACCGTACCATCGATCTTCTGCGCCAGTTTGATGAGTTCGACCGTTTTCACGATATGGCCGATGTGGTGAGCCGTCTTCAGGATAAGGTAGCCTCCGTTGCCAGTCGCCGCCCGATAGTTGACTTCGAACGCAATCCTAATCTTAAAGGGCTGGAACATCTTACCCCACTCTACGACATCATAGCCAAGCGTCAGACTGTGTGTATCAACTACCGCTCTTTCAATTCCCGTAGGTCCGTTCCATATACTCTCTTTCCATATTTATTAAAGGAGTACCGTAACCGCTGGTTTATTTTCGGTTCACGCGTCGGCGATATGAAGCTATTCAATCTTGCCCTCGACCGTATCGTTGATTTCCATCCATGTCCGGATATACCTTATAAAGATAATCCTGACTTCGGAGAAGATTTTTTCGATGACATGGTGGGTGTGACAAAGCATTCACGGCTTAAGAAGGAGAAGATAGTGCTTCGTGCCGACAATTCACAGGCAAGCTACATTCTTACCAAACCCATTCACTCCTCCCAACGGCTTGTTGAAAAGAACGAGTCCGATGGTTCAATGACATTTGAACTCAACGTAGTAGTCAATTGGGAACTGGTGACACAACTGCTTGGATTCGGGGCCAGCATCAAGATCCTTGAACCAAGCTCACTCGCAAAGCACATGAGCGATATATTCAAAAAAGCCTCGAGCCTATATCCCGACTGAAAATCCTGACAGTTCAGACTTCTGGGTATTTGTAGCATTCACCGATCGGCAATATATACAGCCGTGTTCCATGTGCCTATCTTTATATTATGCGACGTATACGCCTAAACACAACTCAAGGCATGCCCAATGACTTGTATTCTCATAATGGCCCGCTCGGTACACATATATCAACTGCTCGTACGATGCTCATCCTCCGGCGTGTGCCGCAAGATACGCAACTACTGTATCTCCTGCGTCAACGACCTCGAAGTATTCCTTTGATACTTTGCAGAAAATGAAAAACTTTGCAATATGGCTTGTCGATTAGGGCTTGAATGTTGTACTCGTTCTTGTGGATGTGCGAATTGTTCAGAAAACATTAGCGCATCTCCAATCTCTGTAAAAACTACTACCGAACAAAATAAATATATCGCGGAAATCGGAATGTGTGGAGGAAAAGATGATGATGAATCACATTGTTTGCAATGTCCATACATTTCTTGTTGTATGGGTGAATTTGGTAGTTATGTCCGTATTAAACACAACGTCCAACCCTCGGAAGATTGTGGTAAGATATTGACTCAATTCCAAAACGATTGCTTTGGGAACTTATTCGAGTTGTAATTCATTATAGCGTCTTTTTACAACCGTCAAACCGGCCATGATTTCGCTGAAAAATCAGCAAGTTACGGACTTTCTTAATTTTAACTCCGTTGTAACCGACGCAGTTTTTACTATGCGCCGTTCTTTTCCATTGCACTAAATCTATTTCTGCAAAGGTACTAACTTATATCGGTAAACACAGCTTTTTTACCATGCGCCGCGATATTTCGTGTGTTTCCGTGGCTTGCAGATGAGATTTAGACATAAAAAAAGTAGTCAGCTATTAGCTAACTACTTGTCTTTTAGTGGTCCCACTTGGGAAAATTCACTTTGGAAATATCCTTTATATCAATGATTTGCAACGGCGTTACTCGGGAAGTCCAACATTTGGGTCTTGTATCGTTTTCCGGGTTCTTCTGCAGTTTGCGTCCGGTCTCTGCTCCGGTCGCACATGATGCTCTCATCTTGTCAGTGCAAATATAACGGTTAGATTCCCAAATTAGTATGCACCATCTAATAGAAATCACACCGTGGGTTCAATCGCCATCTCTAAATCGAATATCAGAATAGTCGTCCTCGAAATCGAATGACTTTTGCACATTGTAGTATGCATCCAATTGAAATTTGATTCTCCCATTTTTGAAATGATAAGTATATACCTGTCGATATAGTCGTCCTTCATCCCAAACATATACCGAGAAGTATCCACTACCGTATTTCGCTTTTGTAATAGAGGGGAGGAGGTTTATGTAAGAATGGGGCAAATTCGATGCTTTCAGACTTCTTTCAGCGTCATCTTTAGTCAAGATATAACTGAATTCTGAAGAATGAGTCTTGCTATATGGCAGATAGAAATCGCCAATGGAAAGAAGAAACAACTGCCAGACAGCTTCAGTTGTATTTCCAATTATTGAATCTTCCAGCGGTGTTAATAGTTTATCGGCATCATCTCCAGACAGGAATCCTTCCGGGTCAAGTTTACTGATGATTGTAGTGACTTCAGAAAAATTTGCAACGAAGAATTCAAAATCGAAGCGTGAGCGATTCCCGACCTTGATGATAAATAAATGTTCCCCGCTTTCAATTGACAAATCCGGTAGCCCATTGAGAAGTTCTGAAACATCAGTCAAGTAACGAGTCTTAAATAAACAGAGTTTATTTAAGAAGTTTTCAGATACTTTTGCTAATTTTATGCTTTCAGCCATATGCCAAGCAGATTTATGCATTGTGTTGCATGAATCAGACAAGCGTCCTGTCAACCAAAGCCAACCTGTTATAGGTTCTCCATTTTTAGGTTCGAAATCATCATTGAAGTATAACGGTACTTCAATGCCTGTATCGGTATTTAGCTTTATTAAGCAGGTATTGACTGAGTTACCCCAGAAACTGTCATATTTGAATTCTCGTGTAGGGGACTGAAACTCTGCCATATCGGGACACTTCGAATCATGCGGAATAAAAGCTATAAGGTTTTCCGTACTAAAATTAACAGGTTCTATCTCCCCATTTTCATCGTATGACGGCTCTTTGCCAATTTTTGCAAGAAAATCTACAGCTTTCTGTCCCTCAAATTTAAAGCCGTGCGAAGCCTCCTTTACATTACTTGATGACGCCGCCAACCCGATGTTTAGTTTGGCACCAATCTTATATTGTTCTTTATTAAAATAGTAGTCTGTAGCAAAAAAGTGGAAAACAAAATCCTCATCGTTTGCGGAATACTTACATTTGATAGTCGCTTCTATCTGGTTATCCCATTCCAATACATCAACCACCTCAACCAATATAGATTTGCCTTGTAAATATGGGTAGCATGATATGAATTCATTGGTTTCTTCTGCCGGATTGTAAGCAATCAAGGCAAGATACCCCATATCGTCAATATCTCTGTCTCCGATATACTTTAAAGAAGCGACACGGGTCAACGATTCCACTCCTTTATCAAATGAAACATCGGTATCAGTGGTTAGACATACTGTAGAATCTTTCATCATTTCAGAAAGGAAAGACCTTAACTCCTCATCTCCGACAAATGGCGCATGATGGTCACCGTGGGTTTGATAAAGTTCGTATGCTTTTTCCCACAAGACGTAATTTTTGGGGGGCGCAAACGTATGAGACCTGCTTATACGGTAGTTGGAAAAATCAAGAGTGACAAAGCAAACGTCCTCACCGTTCGATTGAATCAATATACCCTTTTTACCGGTATCTGTGTCCTTTACAAGTACTGGCCAAATGTGCGTATGTCTGATTTTCCACCGTTTATGCTGGTGTTCTATATGCTTTATCAATCCTTTCTTTGATGTAATTTCATCGAATGCAAGTTCAGATGTTCCACCAAAAAAGGTCGCAACATAATCTCTAATAAAAGACAGATCGTCAGAACACCAGCTTTCGGCATATCCTTTATACATATCGTACTCGGACATATTCCCCCCTTTCGTCGGGATATCTTCGTACAACATTTGGAGCGGATGATACGTAATTTCAAAACTTCCTCCGGCAATTGGAATATTCTTGTCGTTATCGAGGCACTTGGCTTCGGCGAAGAAGAATATTGGCACGGAGCCATGTTTATAGAATCCCTCTGTCAATCTCGGAAACTCTGTTTCGAAATTTCTTAGGAATAATTCATGGACAATTCTTTCGCCTTCGGATTGGTCAACAATATATTTCACTACGCCGCACACCGTCTCGCCTGCTTTGTTGTAGGAAAAATCGGCCTCAGAGTTGAAATCGGGTGTATGCCTGATACATTTGACTCCTTTCAACTCAAAAGATTCAATCAAACAATCCGTTACAAACGTCTGCATGTCGTCGCGGGTCATTTTGTTTCCTGATTGCTCCGGAGAACATTCATGATTATAGATATATGTCTTACCTTTTATCCGTAATTTCATGGCATTTTCAATTAGAATAAAAATTCCTCTTCCGTATCTTGGGATTCAATTATTTTTTCGCTTGCAGGGACTTCACCAAAGAATATTGAATAATTGAGCATATCATGCACGGAATACATCGATTCGCCCTCAACTATTCTCGAATCGATGGATTCCTTTGTTATTTTCGACTGCAATTTCAGTAGATACTTCAGCTCTGTCATCAAGGGGAATTTACAAAAACGAATATCCAGGATATTGCCCGTGCATTCTTCAAGCAAATATAGGACTACTGTTTCTTCAACGTCCTTAATCCATTGCTCAATCGGCACTTGTCGTATTTTCTGTATGTTGATGGCAATATTACATTTATATCCCCCAAAATCAAAAATGATATAAGGGATCTGTTTGAAAACGAATATACTGACATTGAAACTGTCGTAAGCAATAGACTTTCGCTCTTCAATCGTTAGGTTTTTGAGCGTGATGACTACATCAAACGAATGTGGAGTAATTCTTGGCATCACACAATCGTTGGATGAGATATATCTATCTTCCGGGAAGGGGGCCCCTATACTGTATGAGACTATATCCATATCTGTGTCTATTCGATTAATTTTCATTTTTTGACTTCTTCCATTCCAAAGCAGCCGTTGTCAGACGATATTTCTGCTTAGGATGTTTGGGATGATTGGGATACAGACGCTCAATAGCACAATCTTCAATTGCCGGATTAAGATAATTCTCTCTAAAACGTTTGGCACTGTTTAATTTAAATAGAGCCATTATATCCTTTAGTGACATATAATCTTCATTCATCAATTTTATCAATTGTGCCACTTGGGTCGTACTTGGGTCGTACTTGGGTCGTACTTGGGTCGTACTTGGGTCGTGCTTAGGGGGTGCTTGGGGGGTACTTAGGGCGGTAACACCCCCTAAGTTCTTAGTCAAATCTGGACTTGAGACATTCTTCACAGGTCGTTTGAAGGTCACGGTGATGAAGCCGCCATGGTCGCTCCACGTCGGTTCCTCGACGTTCTGGGCGCTGCAGGCATCTATGATGCGTTTGGCTCCGCTGCCCCAGTTTTCTAGATACGTCATGCGGAATAGGGCTTCCGCCACGTTCAAGTTGTGGGGAAACGACTCATGCGGTTGCTTTATATTCTCCGGCGTTATCTGCCGGGGGAACTGCCCCGGACTCGCAATCTCAATACGGTCATCGTATATGGCGAGACTGATGGTGAGGTTATGCTGCTCCCACCAGCGATGGCATAGAGCGTTTATAAGCGCTTCTCTCAACGCATCAATCGGCACCTCAAGATGTTCCTCGCGTTCGAGACTTTTGTTTGTAATACGGCCACTCAGAGAAAGGTGTTTGAAGCAGAAATCGATACCAGCCTGAAGTAGTTCAAAGAAATTCCCCTCGGCGCGCTGGTTGTCGCGGAACATATTCTTGTCCGTGCCGACAAACCTTGCCATCCTCAACCGGAAGTTGGGGTACTCATCAATATTCTTTGAGAAAAGGAGCACCGCTCCATTGGTCGGAATACCATTCTTCAGCAACTTCCATTTGGCAAGAATATCACGGATAGGCTCTGTCAACGCAATCTCCGGTATACGACCTCCATCAATACCTCGACGGATACCGTTGCGAATCTTCCCCTCATCCATATCGGCAAGAGTCACACCTTCACCAGTCATGTTTTCCCACGAATATGCTTTAGGCTCATGCGCCCGGATGCGTTCGTCATACATGTCATGCGGCATGACCTTGGTGGTGCTCTCTACTTTATAGTATGGGCAACCGTGGAAAGTATGCGGTCGCTCACCCCAAACCCATCCATCGAAGTGCATGGCAATGACCTTATGCCCCGGATATTCCGGCACATCAACATATTCGACATGCACATCAACTGACGGCTCCAGTCCCGCAAGAGCTTGCGCAATCTCCTGCTTTGTCCGGTCGGTCACTTCCTGCCCGACAATCTTCAGCGCCTTAGGCGTAACACCGAAAATCAGCCAACCGCCCTCGGTATTCAGAAACGCACATGCCGAGTGCATACCGTCCTTCAGCTCGCCGGTACTCTTCTTCAGCTCCAGCGTCCGCGACTCGTCCGCCGCCACCAATGCCCATATATCTTCGATGGTCATAATATTGCTATTTACAGGATTCTTAATTACAACGAGAAGTAATATTCTTTAAGACGTTTGGCAATGAGCTTGCGCCTCTCAATGAGGAAATCTGAATAATCGTCCAAAGACATAGTTGGCGTTGACACGGGAATACAGTTCTCCTCCATATTGTTCTTGAGAATGTAGCTGTCAGTTATACCTCCGTACTTACAGTCTCCTCCATTACATTGTACATTGGCAACATATCCAAGATAATCTGAAGGAGCTTTCTTCCCGATTTTTATATTAATCTCGGATTGTACGTAAGTATAATTGGCAACTTGATTATATTGACCTCTTGAAAAACCGTTGTCTTTTAGATATTGTCGAGGGAAGATATGATGAACGTCGCCTCGCTGCTCGATCAGATCTTTTACTGTGATGTCGGTTGAAAGAAATCCCCGCACATTCATCTTGCACTGAGAAGCAAGAAAGACATTGAACACAGGACTGCTTGCAACAGACGTATCAAGTCGTTGCAATAACTCAACGTCCCAGAACGCATCTGATAATCGTGCATCTTCAACATCCTTAAGGAAGTCCTCAAATGGGCGAAGGTCGGTTTGTTTTATATCGTAGTCAAACTGTGATTCCGGACTGCTACTGTATCGTCCTGTCAAGAAAGCCATGACAATCCAGCGCCTTACATACTTCTCAATCTTTTCAGGTGCATATTTTAATGCCCTTAATTTGAGGTATAGGATGTAGCCAAAATTCAGTACGTTCTGAGAGCGGATAAGTTTCGTGTGGCAAAAACCTGCGGAGCGAACTATCATGATGAAACGCTTGAAGTTCGTTTCATTAATAAAATCCATCACACCGGATTTCAGCTCTTTGTATGTATTCTCCTCTATGCTTTGCTCGAAGCCACGTGTCTCAAAGTTTCTGCCTGAAAGCAGACTAACAAGGTCACTCATCTTGCCACGAGAAAATTTATATGTGAACGCTACACGCAGAATATCTACGTAGGTCGGATCATATATGTCATCATTCTCATTCCGAAGCCAGCTTACGGCATTGAAATACTCAGAATTGACAAACTCAATATCATTCTCTTTGAGTTTTCCATAAAATTCAGGCTTAACTGCAAGATGGCTGAAATGATCGATACACTTTCTCATCAGATTACCGCCATAACTTTCGTTAGCTGCAATTTTTGACATTACGAAGTCTGCCTGACTAAGAGGAACTCCTTGACTGTTTATTCTAATGAAAATCTCGGTGACGGAGTCAATGTCAAGATTGCCGGATAACTGTATTACACCAACCTCTTTATTCTTAATGGCTTTAAGTCCTTCAAGTATTTCATCAAATTCGTCATCATCCATGTCGGGATTGAGTGCACAGTATGCTTTGCGAATAGCACTCTGCTTTTGCTTCCCACTCAAAAACGGTGAGATATCAGCAATCCAAGTAACATCCTTTTGAATGGCAGGATTGCTCACTTCAAATCGCCGTTCTATCGGATTGAACGCAATCTTTATGCGGACATCCTCATAGTCCGTATTCTTGACAGTGTGACCAAGTATGGCTGCGGTGAGAGCCGTTACCCGTTGTTGACCATCAATCAGAATTTTCTTGCCAGATGAAGTCGTACCGTCTTTAAGTTTTACATCCGGATTTTGCCACGTCACAATATAGCCGATTGGATAGCCTTGATAAAGGCTGTCAATCAAATCACGAACTTTTGCAGCGTCCCAAACAAATGGACGCTGAATCTCCGGGATTGCAATATCCTTGTTATCAACATAGTTGAGTAATGCCGACACAAGATAATGATTTACTGAATATTTCTGTTCTACGTCCATTGATAAAATCTACTCATTATTTCAAATTATTCTTTATTCTCTCAATTGTCGTTGTTGAGTATTTTATATGGTAGTTATATACAAAGATACACTTTATAGCAATTGTTTGCAAAAATCCTAAGATTGTCGTATATTGGGAGAGCTAAATCTCTCCTATATGGCTAAAAGTGTTTTGGACTTTGTAGACGCATTCCAAACGAGGAAAGTTGCATCATGTATTTAGAAATGCCCAGATGGAATGGCAAGGTGGTATCACCATTCGACTCAACATCTAAGGGCGCATGGTAAAAAGCCGTGTTTACCGATATAAGTTAGTACCTTTGCACTAATTCCGAGGCTTGCAGATGTGATTTAGACATAAAAAAAGTAGTTAGCGATTAGCTAACTACTTGTCTTTAAGTGGTCCCACTTGGAAAAATCCACTTCGGGAATATCCTTTATATCAATGATTTGCTACGGTTGTCTTCGCCAACTCCAACGTTCGAGCCTTGTATCGCTTTCCGCGTTCTTCCGCTGATTGCTTACGGTTCCGGCCTCAAATTGTCAATCGGCACACGATGCTCTTCATCTTGTCATTACAAATATAACGGAATTCCACATGATTTCGCACATTTTGCCTGTTAAAAATCATTATTGACAATCCACTTGCCTGACTTAGTCGAGCCCTCTCTGGAAAGTGCGCCACTCTCTTTTAGCCGCTCTATTGCCTTTTGAACGCCTTTCCGAGACAGATTTAGAAGTGGGAAAAGTTTATCTAATGTCAGGGAAGGATCCACTCTTAACAGATTAATAATTTTCCGTTCCGTAGAACTATTTGCAAAATCTGTAGAACTCAATATTCTTTCTATAGCACTTTCTATAGCACTCGGAGTGGTTTCTATGGTACTTTCTATAGTACTTGGGGCGTATTTAGGGTGTGCTTGGGGGGTACTTGGGACGGAATCACCTCCTAAGTTCTGTGCTTGAGTATTTTCTGTATCGTTCTTGTCTGATACTTGGTCGGTACTTGAGCGGTGCTTTGTCGGTCGTTTGAAGGTTACATAGATGAAGCCGCCATCCCGTCGCCATGTTGGTTCTTCAACTCCTTGTTCGCGACATGCCTCAATGATGCGCTTGGCGCCCGTGCCCCAGTTCTCAAGCCAAGTAGTGCGGTATAAAGCCTCGGCGATCTTAGGATTATACGGATATGAGTCGTGCGGATTCTTGATGGTCTCAGGTGTTATCTCCGGAGGGAAAACGCCGGGGTTGCCAATCTCGATTCGGTCATCATAGATTGCGATACTGTTGGTGAGATTATATCTCTCCCATTGGCGATGACAAAGCGAATTAATCAATGCCTCTCGTAAGGCTTTGTATGGCACTTCAAGTCTCTCCTCGCGCTGAAGACTGTGATTCGTTATCTTACCGCTGAGATTAAGATGCTTGAAAAAGAATGCCATTCCGGCATCCAACAAGTCAAAGAAACTGCCTTCTACCCGTTGGTTGTCGATAAACTCATCTTTTTCTGTTCCAAGGAAACTTGCGAGTCTCAACTGGAAATTGGGATACTCATCCACCTTATCGGAAAAAAGCATTGCCGCTCCATTTGTCGGCACACCATTCTTCATTAGTTTCCATTTAGACAATGTCTCCTCAATAGGAGCGGTCAAAGCACTTGCAGGAATACGGCCACCTTCTACACCCATACGGATGCAGCCTTCAATGCGTTGCCTGTTGAGATCTCCCATTACAACCCCGTCAGCAGGTTGCAGTTCCCATGCGTATGACTTCGGTGTATATGCGCGGATACGCTCGTCATACATATCATGCGGCATGACCTTGGTGGTGCTCTCAACTTTGTAGTAAGGACACCCGTGGAAAGTATGTGGCCGTTCACCCCACACCCAGCCGTCGAAGTGCATGGCGATTACCTTATTCCCCGGATACTCCGGCACATCCACATATTCGACATGTACATCAACTGCCGGCTCCAATCCGGCAAGAGCCTGCGCAATCTCCTGCTGTGTCCTGTCAGTCACTTCCTGACCGACAATCTTCAGTGACTTCGGTGCCACACCGAAAATCAGCCAGCCCCCCTCCGTATTCAGAAACGCACACGCTGAGTGCATACCGTCCTTCAGCTCGCCGGTACTTTTCTTCAGCTCCAGAGTCCTTGACTCATCCGCCGCCACCAAAGTTTTTATATCGTCAATAGTCATAAGCAATAATATTTAGCGTAAGCAAAACCATGAGAAGAAAAATATATAATTATACAATATTACAATTACACTTCAAGGGAGTAGTATTGTAAAAAGTCAATCTATTTTCTTGACCTTTTTGCAACGGGGTGATCAAGTAATTATATGAATCGATTATGATAATATCCATATACTTAATTGTTTAAGTTTACGCCATATAAGTTCTCAATGTGAAAATTTAGGTCTTCTTCTTTGAGACTCAAAATTATGTCTTCCTCTGTTTTAGAGAGTTTAGGGATACCAAAATTTTTTACATAGTTTTTTGCTAACGCGAAATAGTTTCCACCATAAGGTTTACTGGTATGTTTAATATAATACCAGAAAACTGAAGACTGCAATATTCGGCGTAATACTTTAAGTTTGCGGCTTGAATCGCTAACGATGGCATATCCATTATAAAAAAGCAGCGTCTCGTCTTCCGATAAAACAAAGTACGGCTTGTCAGCTAGATATGGAAAAAGTAATTTTTTCCCAACAATATTCAAAGCCTGAGTACGACCAAAAGCATACCATGAAGCATAAGTTCTCGACTCTTTGTCACGTTTTTTCAGTACCTTAAATTTTTGTTTCAAATAGTCTAGAGCATAAGGAAAGTCTATTCTCATTCTATCTTCATCAATAAGAATAACTCTATTGTCAGTAGATATTCTGTAAGGGAATATAATATATTCCAACTCTTTATCAATGTCTGCGTCTTCTTTCAATATATTGGGTTTAATAGCTTTCCGACAGATACTTTTTTCTATTCTACGCTCTACGCCATCATCTTTAATAATAAAATATTTCTTTGTTTCTCGAATGGGAGTAAGTAGATATACCTCATTCTTTAGTGTAGCAAATCCGTTTTTTATGTCAAAAAGTTTACCCAATGGATTCCCAATGGATTCAATTATTTTAATATTCTTAGTGGTTACTGCATCACATAAAGTCCAACCTAAAAAGTCATCTAGATTCGGGTATTCAATACGAATAAAATCTGAAAGTGAAATTTTATCCAAGTCATGACTTTTCTTTTTACAATATTCAATACTGCCCTCAGATCGAGATATTAAGCAAATGCATGTGTATGTGGAACGGCCTCTAAAAACTTGTTCAGATCCGAAATCAACCATTTTAAGTTTGTAGCAATGTTCGGACATGTAGGCTCTAAATGCTCTTCCATTCAGGCTTCGATAAAAATTATTCACTGTAATATAGCCTAATATTCCGTCCGGCTTTAATGCTTCTATGGCAATCTGGAAGAATGGTAAATACAGATCTGTCTTACCAGTAGAAGCCACAGACCACTTACCTAATAACAGTTTGCTCTCTTCTGAAATTTTAGATGAACTAACATATGGAGGATTACCGATTATAACATCGAGTCCATTATTATATCCTATCTCATCTACACTACGAATGTCAAACTCTAATGAATTAGCTTGGAATAAATTGGGTTGATTGATGATATCTTCACCGTGAATTAAGCACAGTAGATTTAATATAATTTGAGTTCGTTCGATGCTGTATGCGGCAATATCTACACCATAAAAATTTAAGATTATGTCATTAATTGGTGTATTTGTCTTTTGATGTATGTATAGTGCCGCAGTGATAAAGAATCCTCCACATCCACATGAAAGATCTCCAATTTTTAGATTTAATAAATCTTCATTTGAAAATGTGCTTAGTGTAGTTCTAACTATGAATTCACGAATATATAAAGGCGTATAAACAGCACCATTGACTTCCTTCTCTGCGGGCGAAATAACAAGTTCAAAAAACTCAATTAGATCCTCTATCTCGAATCGTTTGTAATTTGCGGCGACAATACTATAGAACTGTGAGAATAAAGGTAATTCAGAGGGATGATTATTTTCGCTGATAATGTATTTCTCCGAAAAATCATCCGTAATAATTAAGCGATTAAGTGCTGCAAAAGTAGAAACAAGTATACGATTTACGACACTTGTTTCGTGAGGCATTACATTTTTTATAAATTGCTTAATCGCTTGTTTCATGAATATAATGGGAATAAATTTGTTTTGGTGTAATCTTGATGTTCAAAATCTTTTGAAAAAGTATTAAAGTATGGGTCAAGCACTCTTTTGTGGGCTCTTGACAATATTTCTATATATTCAACATCAGATGTAATTTTATATTTTTCAGCTTCGTCTCTAGTATTAATGAAATTCTGAATCATGAAATGTATAACTAATACTAAATCCATTGGTGGGTGTGAAAGTCTAGGTGAGCTAATAACAAAATCTATTCCATCTTCCGGGAGCACATCTTTCATTAGATAACCACCTGCATGAAAATGGTAGCGTGGATGTATGAACTTACCGTTAACATTCGTTTCGCGATCTAAATGCCAACAAAAATATTTTGATTCAACCGTTGCATCACGTTCATATCCTTTTATGCATATTTCTAATTGATATGATTTAAAAACATCTCGGTTTGAGTTGAGGTCATCATATTTATATGATAAATCGATTGCAACTGAAATCTTTTTAACAATATCAGGATAAGGTTTTTGTGAAGCACAAGAAAATGTGAATGTAAGATCTTTGATATCACATTTATCCCATGCTTTATAATTACTTGCCATTTCTTCCAATAAATACAAATTATCACTTTCAATTTGGTATCTATTCAGCAATTTAACAAGAGATTCAATATCCCTTAAGATCTGCGTTTCATTTCTCATTTGCTTGACTTCCTAAAAAACGGACTTCCTCTTTATCTCGTGGAGATAGATATTCTTGTTGAGTAGGGTGCTCCAATGCAGAGATTAAAGAAATGTATTCTGGCTCCAACCATTCATCGATATGACGATTACGGTACTGAAAACCATCAGATGGATCTAATGGTCTTTTATTTTCGTGACAAATGGTCCAAAATGTAGAACTAGTTGCCATATCCAACGGTATCGCAGCTTTTAGATTTAACCCAAACTTCTTATTGAGTATATCCACACGGGCTTGTGCAGAGGTTCTGCGCATAGAGAAATCAGTTAAAGTTCCCCATAATTGTTGTATTTTATGAAACCACCAACGTTCATATGTCTGAGATAGAACTCCTGTATATTTGCAACATGCGAATTCCGGAATAGATAAAAGCTTTTGGAAATCTTCACATGTTTTATCGATTCCTAATCGCGCAGCTAACACATCGGGGCCAACTAAGGGGCCAATTGCTCGGATTAGAGAATTGTTTATAGTACGTAGATATCCGTATATATCTCCTCTACTTGAGAATTTCTCAAGTAATGACAGGAACCGATAATCTAATTTATCAGTATTATCAATTCGGAGAATACTAAGAACATTAAATTGGGATGCCTGTATATTCCTATAAGCATCAATTATCGTTTTAATACGATTAGTATATCTTTGATGTTCTCTTCTGAAAGCCTCCTTCCCGATAACAACATCAAATAAATCCTGACTAGTAAAGTCATTCTCAAAATGTGGCAAATTCTTTTCGGTTGATACCATAATTATAGGTACTTTGCGTTGATTAGTGCCATCGGTTCTAAGAGTCGTAGCAAAGGTAGGTGCATCGACCTTTCCCTTTCCGGATGTCAATCGGAAATCCATTAAATATGCATCATAACCTTCTTGGTAAATATTTGCTAAGTCTGCTTCAAACCCAGAAGGTTGTAAAACATCTACAGATACTCCATTGGATTCTATATCAGTTTTGATGCTGTCGGCATACTCATCTTCTATGTATAATATATTGTAACTCATACTTAATTAATAAATATCGTTATCTTTTGCTTTGGGAATTTCAATTCTCAGACATGTTGCAAAGTCTCCTTTTGGAGATACTACCATAATATTACCTCTATAACTGGAGACAATATCTTTGACAATTTTTAAACCAAGCCCCGTGCCTGTAATTTCATTTATCGTGTCTACGGACTCCAGCGTTTTAGCAGATGTTGTAGTGAAAAACTCCTCGAAAATTTTATCCTCATTTTCTTTAGGAATGCCATCACCATTGTCAGAAAATTCTAAATATACCTGTTTCTCGGTTATTCCGCATTCAATCAGAATTTTACCTTCATTATCTGTTCGTTTTATTGCTTTCTTAGCATTGGTGTATAAGTTGAAAAGTATAGAGGACCATTCAGAAGGATGCATCGGGATTGTGTATAAATTGAATCCATTAAAAATTGGACTGCAAAACTCTATTCCTGATTTTGAAGCATCATGACTCATCGTATTAATGAAAGGGCGAACCGCTTCTCGTAACTCTATAGGCCGTAACTCCTTAACAACATTAAGTGATATAACATCATAAAAATAAGATGTATACGTTGCAAAATTAGCGAAATTTTTATCTAAAATTATTACGCGTTTCAACGAATCATGCTGATCTTGTAGCTCATTCATAAGAAAACGTATATCATCTTGTATATTATCGAGATTGTACTTTACTTCATGAACAAACTGTGAAATTGTTAGACCAACACTACTCAGAACGCGCAACATTGATTGCTCTTTAAACAATCTTTTTGTTTCCGCTTTTTGCAATTTAGCAACCTCATCAAGTTCTTGCTTGACCTTTTTTAATTGTTCTTTTCGTTTCCTACGAGCTACGAGTGAGGGATCTTGTTCTTCTAACGCTTTATCAAGTTCGTCTAGAGTGTGGGCTATATTTCTTACCCTTATTTCAATTTTCTCCCAATTCCCTTTGTCATCTTTCTTTTGTCCTGATACAATTTTGATATTTCTATTTTCGGCAATTTTAATAACAGAGTTAATAATTGCACGATACATAAAATTTTGTAACTGTATCATTGCTATATTGTTAAGAAGTCCCTCTCTACTAGATGTTTCTTCAAAATCGCCACTATCATCTGTAATCTCTACAAATCCAAAGAAGGAGAGATTAGTATGTGTTGGCAATATAGATCTACGACGAGATGACATATCAAAAGATAGCCAATCATCTCCGGGTTCCCCATATGGCAGAACTCGAAATCCATTTCGATACAACTTGATTCCCGCTGACAAATTTGCTAACTTTCGTATTGCATTTAAATGTTGCTTAGGAATTAATGCTGTGTCATAGATGAAGTAATAAGCTTTATATTTGATGTTTTTAATTGCATAGAAAGGGCTATTAACATCATCTGGATCCATTCCTATTTGTCCAGAAAAGTCAATTCCCAAACGATCACTTTTTACTTTATATGAGCCTAAATGAGATGAATTAATTTCACCAGTAAATTCGCCAATAGCATACTTTGTTATATCCTTTGATGAATCAATGAGTGGAATCTGAATGCCATTTTCTTCAATTAAAAATTTAGCAATAAAACCAGGATCTTCAGTTGTTAATATATTCTCTGAAGATAATGAGATTGGTTGCATAATCTCTATGACATATCGATAGATACGGCGAATCGAAGCCTCGGACCACTTATCTCGGAGATTCAATATCGTGAGTATTGTACCTTTATCAAATTCAGGTTGTATCTCACGGATTGTATGAGAGATTTCCATTAGATTAGCGTTACTCTCATATTCATCCCAGTTTATAACGACTTCGTATGCACAGTTACACTCAATAGACTTCGTGCGGATAATAAGTTTCGTTCCTAGTCGTTGAACAGCAAAACGCCCTATACCCTTCTTCCCAGCTCTTTTACGATGATATATTGGGGATATGGGATTATCTACCTTATCCGAAGAAGAAATACGCATGAACCCGTCAATCAATTGTTCTCGAGTCATACCATTCCCATCGTCAGAGATAACTAAATTTCCACCAATTCCTTCTGAATTTATAAACTTAAGAGAGACTGTTTTTGCATCAGCATCGTAAGCGTTTTTCACTAACTCAGAGACTGCGGTTTCTTGCCTAGAAACTAGTTCCGTACCTAAACGATTTATTAATCCCGCGTCAACACTAAAGCGCACATGCTCAGAATCCAATTGAGCAAGCTCATTGGATAAAGCTAATATTGCAGAATAGTCGGGCTTCTCGGCATTAAGTAATTCTGCAAGTTCAGTTTTTATTTCTTGCTCTGTTCTCATTTCTGCTCTTCTAGTGTAATTATTGTTTCGTCGCCGCAGATGTTGCGGATTTTCATGCGGAGGGGTTTGGTGTCGGCATGGATGGTGCCGTCCCAGAAGTCGGAGGTTTTGCGACCGTTGATTGTTACGGTACTGTCCTTCTCTATTTTGATTTCTGAGTCGCTGTGCCAAGGTGCGTTTAATTCAGCATTGGTACAGTCAAGAGAAATCATTTCGATTGCCTCCAATCCTTCACGGCTCATTTCAATTGGCATGAACTTCTTTTTTGAGTTTGCCATTGCTTTCTGGTTGAACTCATTTATTTTATGACTCACCCTGTCACTGTAGAACCGCTTGATTGCAACAGTGAAAATATCAACCATCTTAGTGCTGTCCTCTGAAAGCGTATATTCTATTTCGTCTTGCAAAATTGCATTGTCAAGCAATTCTTTAAGATCTCGAAGTTCAAGCTCAATAACGGTGTCATTATTATCTTTGATGAAATCATCCAGCTCTTGACGGTCAATAATATCTATGTAGTATACAATAACGCGTTTAATTGACGGCGGCAACTGAGGCATCGCATCGTTTATAATGCGATTTAGTGTGACAACATCAAGCACTCTTGATGAAGAGTCCATCAAATCCGGCACATATACCGGAGATGAGCCATACGCAGTATCCATAATGCTGCCAATCCACATTGAGCCGATAGTTGAATCAACTCTCAATCCCGGGATAATGCGAGTAATAGCATCTTTTGTCTGAACCGGATTACGATAAAGCGTAACTCCATCCTGCACTTTCTTTATAGAAAAGTTTGCACCATTCGCTTTCAAACGGTCGCGCGCTGTCTGAATACTGTTGATGTTGATGTCGGTATGTATAAATTTTCTACCTAATTTACTAGCAACAGCCGCTGTAACTCCACTTCCACCGAAGAAGTCTGCAACAATCATACCCTTGTTGCTACTGGCGTTAATGATACGTTCAAGCACAGCTTCCGGCTTTTGAGTCGCATAACCTACTGGTTCTTCTTTATCGGCAGGTTGCAACATTGAAAGTCTCCAGACATCGTCTATAGTTTTCTCATCGCTCTCAATATAGATAACTCGACCATTTTCATCCTTTGCATTTACCAATTTCTTGGATTCTTTGTCCCATATCCGTTTAATTTGAGTTGTCTTTGATTCTCGTTTCTCTTTTATCGAAGTAAATATGTAATCACATGATTTTGAATATACAAATATACTATCGTGATTTGAAGCAAAACGATTTACATTACCTTGCATTTTATTATAGTAATGCCAAATAATTTCATTGCGGAAATTGTCTTCACCGAATATCTCATCAAGAAGAATTTTAACATAGTGACCAATATGGTAATCCAGATGTACGTAGATGGAGGCATTCTCACTCATAACAGATCGAATAGCCATAAGATTCTCGTACATCCAGTTAAGATATCTCTCCTTATCCCAGATGTCGCCATACATTTTTTCTTCAAAAGCTTTCAATTCATCATCTTCAAGCTCCTGCTCAGCCTTCTGAATAGCTTTGGCTACTAATGGATTCCTACGCAAGTAAACTTTCTTTGCATAGTCAGCTCCACTTGCAAAAGGTGGATCTATATACACTAAATCTACTTTAATACCTTTCTCTTTCAAATAAGCACATGCTGAAACACATTCGCCATGAATGATCATATTGTCAGATTCTTCATCGCCAACACGCTCTTGCTCGGTCACTTCATATAGTGGCATACCGCGTAGGATACGCTCAGTTACTTTGTCACTTTCACGGTAACGAAGGATACGCTGAGTACGAACAAAATTATCAAGGACAGCTTGTCCTGATACTGTATTAGGGAAATAAGGTACGTATTTTATAGCCATGTCATATTCAGTTTAGAAGAAAAGCGTCAATTCGATTTATGGTTTTTTGAAGACGCTCTTCTTTTGTAAGCGTGTCTTCGATGTAGAGGAAGTCAAACCGAGGATAACCAATCTTATCATTATTGAGTTTGATAAATGAATCCTCCATGAATTGTTTGCGTGGAACAAATTTACCGGCAAATCCTTCGCCTTTAGTCTCTATAATAATTATCTTTTTGATAGTGTTGTCGGAATTACGAGTAAGCATGAGGAAATCAGGATAGTAATAACCATCTAATTTCCATGCTCTACCACGCTTGGTGTAGCATCGAATGCGGAAATCGGTAAGAGTATCATCTCCATTAAAGTAGAACTCAACACCGTTAAGAGTCTTGATATGGTTAATGACATCGTATAGATAAGACTCCTCAAGCCGGCTGTCGAGATGATAAGGAAGATAATGATATGTGCGGTCGTACACTTGCGATGACGACATATCGGGAATGTCAACTGGAATTCCTCTTGCTTTCATTGCCAGTAGTATCTCAACCTCTTCCTCTGATATGGATGGAAGCTCGGGATGCTTATCTGAGTCAATTATTTCTTCAACTTTAACTTGGTCGGGAGCAAAGATATTATTTTGAGAAGATTCTATCGGAGAAGTAAGAGCCTCAACCTTTAGAAGAGACGCGCTTTCAGGAACAAGTTCTTCGATTGTGTTAAACCTGCGTACAGTTGCAAAGCAATTGCGGATGTCTGCCCTGACTTTATGTTGGTCTATTTTTGAATTATATATGGTAGACTTGTCGTTGTAGACAACAACTTTATTAAATAGTTCCTTCAAGACTATTTCGTGTTCTAACAGTTTATTGATAGAAAGAAGTCCGAAACTTTCTTTTATAATTAAGTCAAGCCACGAACGGAACGAAGTAGCCTCTCTCATGCCATAATTTACAGCACTTTCTGACGCAATATATCCATCTGTCAGACTCTGAGTATAAATAACTGCAGCATCAAGGTACGGGGGTTGATAATTCTTCAGATACTCGTTGATGTCAGAAACTTTGTCGGTTTCAACAGTATCGTAGTTGATCCTTATCTGATAGAAGTCAATATTTGGAAGTTTAAGCTTTTCCATTCGAGAGTATCGATGAATAGTGACGACGTCATCAGGTCGCTTTCCACCAAACTCCTTAATGGTAATATATTGCTGTTCTTGTAATTGCTGATTAAGTTTGTCCGCATTGAACTTATTTAGCCAAATAAGTGCTGTTTCTTGTCTCGAGGAGTCAACCTCGCGCAGACAACGGCAGCTTATCTGTAACACCATATTCTGGGGACAAGAGTTACGCTGAGAAAGAATAACACCGGTAAGACTTTTGCAATTCCAGCCCTCGCGTCCTATGCCTACTAATAGAATTACTCTCTTCTTTGAGAATGGTGAGTCAAGAGTTGAGAACTCAAATTGAGCATCTTCATCAGCTGCATACTTCTTATTCCCTTTGTGATATTTAAGGACTGCCTCGTGAATACCTATACCTAATTCTTCACATATATGGCATACTTCAGGGTATACTTCTTCCTCCAAGACCTCAATTGAAGGCGCATAAATAGCCACTTTTGCACAAGCTCCGTTGGAGTAAGTTGTATCTATATATGATGCGAAAAACTCTCTGAGTCCTCTTGTAATAATTTCGGAAGAATCAAGATTGGCATGACGTACGGTCGGTATTTTCAAAAAATTCCCGATACCTTTTATTAGGGGATAATACGTTACGACATTAGCATACTGGGTACACTTGATAGCAAAGTCAGATGTTATCCTAATTCTTGCAGCAGGATCCATATTAGGAGTTCCAGAAAACCCAAGAACAGAATTAAAATTACTCTGCTGCATCCACTTGTTGACAACCTTGCGCAGTTTTTGATCGTCACTGGCATGATGCACTTCGTCAATTAGGACACAAAGACCCGGTATCTGACCGATTTGATCCCTGAGTTCGTTAGCCTGTTTTATCGCTTCAAATTCCTTACGGTCAGCCTCTCCTAAAGATTTCCACAGAGAATCCTCAGCATTGAAGTTGCTGTCAACCCTATCAAGAATAATTTTCTCTGCATTTGTTACTGCAACCAATCCCATAAGGTTTGGATTAGCTGTATGCATACTTATTTTACGAGCGTTAGGATTCTTGACAATATTGCTTTTAGACGCAGATGAGGATTCCTGCAACCATTCGTATTGAATTAATTTCTTTAGCTGTGAAGCCACTGGATCAGGAAGAATCCAGAGCGGATTAAAATTCTGAATATCCCTAAGACTTGGAACAATAGAAGATTTTAATCCAGATGGTACAAAGAGAATAAAATTATGGGCAAATATCGGATTGTCAGGTTCTGTTATGGCAAAATACAGATTCAGATAGATCAAAGCAGCCATCAGATACGTCTTCCCGGCACCCATTGGAATGCTGAAAAGATAGTCAGGATAATTGACATTGGCAAATAGTTCTTTGATTATATCTTCATAGTTAATGGACGCCGGAGTTTTCTTAATTGCCTCAATAATTTTAGGAGAATTCATTTCTCCAGTCTCATTAGTTAGTGAGGCGTATTCCCATAATGCTAAAGCTGCGGGATTGTTATTTAGAATTGTTCTAGTCGCTTTGTTTACTTCGAGGTCATCTACATTTATAGAGTTAAACTTGCCATTAGCAATTAGTTCCCATAAAGGTCTATTCTTACATTCAATTTTGAGATATAAGTAGGTCTTAATAGATTCTATTTGAGCATCGCGCATTTTGCGCTGATGTTCTATATAAGATACGAGATCAGAAACGACGCAACTTGGGGAGTTGAGCCATTCGTCCCTCTTTTTCTCAATTATTTTATAGAACATATTTACTCTCTCAATCTATAATTTTACTGTTTAATAAATCATCAACACTTACTTCCAATAGCCGAGAAATTTTAACAAGAGTTGGCAAATCTGGTTGTGAGCTATTTGTACACCATTTTGAAACAGTTGATGGGTTTACGTTTAGCTGTTCACATAACCATTTATTTGTCCTTTTCTTCTCTGCTAAAACTACTTTTAGTCGGTTTATATCAGTTTCCATGTCAATAAAAATTGTTATCCGTTCACAAATTTAGTGAAAATTCTTCACATAACAATAAGGTTATCAAAAATTCTTTGGCGATTTCTTATTTTGTAGTGAGGCATCCGTTTTTTTTGAAGTCAACATTGACTTTGCAAGGTATGTTACCGGGCACTGGAAACCAGATTGGTGCCCGATAACCCTTGCAAGTAGAGGTGGCAAAACTCCGAAGTCGTTTTGCCCGTTGGCAATTTTGCGGAACCATCATCTTTAGATTTAAGTTTAGATTTAAGCATTGCATGGGAAAAGACAATGGGAAGAACGACTTTGGAGTTCTGCCGGGTATATCATGCAAGGGTGGTATGCAGCAAATCTAATTTGATGCTGCATTCCACATAACTTGCAATGAACAGGCGTTCATCGTTATTATTTGATTGTAAATGAGCCTAATCCACTCTCCGAAAGAAATTGTTTACGAGACAATGAACCTTTTGAATATCTCGTTTGTTCGGAATGTTGTTAGGAGTATAAATGTCCGCTATGCGCTTTGGTCATAGCCAGAATGGCTTTCCCTATTAAAGATGCCAAAGCACGGAATTCTGAAAAAACGCAATTGGTTATCAATTTGTTATATCACAGGTTCCTAATGAGTAGCCATTGCTGTGCCCATACGATTAAACGTTTAATCGATTAATCGATTAAATGAACGAACGTAAGTTCAAACATACATTCATTCAATTATATGTATGAATGCTTAAATGTATGTACATATGTATTGCCGTATGTATGTATGTACGTATGTACAAATGTATGTGCATTTTCTCATACGCTCATTCATATGACCATTCCTATTACCATGTGAGGGTATTTATCACCGTTCAATCACTCATATGAATGATTGCAGGTATGAGTTTGTGATAATATGACAAATCACAAACTCATGTGTATGTGTGTACATGTGAATGGATATTGTTGATTGCACACATGATGTAGCCGTCTTGATTGCAGGTTCGGAAGTGCAGTCGGGGCGATTATTATATGCGGTCGAGTACCGCACCACTGAATCCTTTTTTCAAATTCTAAACAAAAACATTTATGGATTACGTTGTTATCGAACGTGTCGTTTACGATGCGATCCTGGCACGTGTTGACGAATGTGCCAGAGGGCTGGAGGCTCTGATGAGGCTCTATGCGCCGAGAAATCTTGATGGCTGGGTCGACAATGAGTCGGCTCAATCTATTCTGAAGCTTGGACTGCGCTCCATGCAGACCATGCGTTCATCCGGCAAAATCGGTTACTCTATCATCGACGGTAAGGTTTTCTATCCGATGAGTGAGATCGACCGTGTGCTGAAGCAATCCTACGTCAACGATGGCGGACAGGATGCACGTGCTGACTTCGGATGAGGTCGCCGGCATTTTCTCAAAACTGAACAGCGTGAAGGATGGCTTAAAGAAGTTGACTGAGCAGAGTGTAAGAAGCAGACAGTACCTCACTGATACGGAATTGTCACGTGAGTTAAATATCAGTAAGAAGACACTCGCCAATTATCGGGCGAAGGGAGAATTCGGTTACTATGCCTTACCGGGTAAGATTCTCTATAATACCGCCGAGATTGATGATTTTCTGCAAAGCCATTATCTGCCGCCTTTCCGCTGAACGACAGTCGCCCCGACCATTATCGTTGTTGGTCGGGGCGATTCTTCATTATAGCTGACGTTATTTCTGCGAACCAAATTTGGCGGCAAGCGAGCCAATCTGTTCGGCTATGGATTTATCCATGACTTTCGCGTAGATTTTTGTGGTGCGGATATCAGAGTGCCCCAACATGCGGGCGATAACTTCCATGGAAACTCCGTTGGCAAGTGCAAGACAGGCGAAACTATGGCGGGCGATGTGCATTGTCAATGGTTTGTTGATGCCGCATATACCTGCAATTTCTCCAAGATAGGAATTCATCCGCTGATTGGATATGACCGGAAGCAACACACCGCGAGACTCGCATAGCGGATGACCTTTGTATTTCTCGGCAATAGCTCGTGCCGATTCCAGATAAGGAATACTGCAAAGATTTTTGGTTTTCTGGCGCGCCTTGTGAATCCAGTAGTTGCCATCTTCATCAACCGACACATGTTCCGGCTTCAATCCCTCAACGTCAGAAAATGAAAGCCCCGTCAATGCGTAGAACACAAAGATGTCGCGAACCACATTCAGCCGATCAAGAGTGAAAGTCTTGTTCATAATTGTTGACAACTCTTTTTCGGTGAGAAACTGGCGGTTGGTCGCTTTCGCCTGAAAACGCATCCCTTGGAATGGATTTATCTCCATCCATTTGTTGTCGAGCGCGAGGACAATAACCTTTTTCAGAATCTTGCAATACTTGTTGGCTGTGTTCTGCTCCAGACCTTTGTCAACTCTGAGGAAAAGATGATAATCCCTAACAAACGCCGTGTCTATGGAAGAGAACGGAAGGTCATTGACATTATACTGTTTCTTTATGAACTCGCCGAGATAACGCTCTGCACGCTCGTTGCGGAGAACGGTATTCAACACCACATCGCCGATGGCAAGCCGTTGACGATATTTATCATTCTCCTGCTGGAATACCTCACGAAGCATTTTCGGACGTTCGATACGTCCGGCGTAAGCGTCAAGTATTGTCTTGGGGTTGATGAGTTTCTTCTCATCGATGAAACGCTGGTGGATTTTCAGAATACTTGCGAGGGTGTCATCGAGGTAGTCGTTCAGTTCGAGCGACAGGCGGTCACGCCCGGTGGAGCGTTGACGCTTCTCATTCCACATCTTAGGATTAACACCGCGTTTCATGGAGATTTCAAGGAAACGGCCATCAATGGTGACGCGCATATACACCGGCGCATCCCCATTCTTCAACAGCTTCTTTCTCTTGATAAAGAAAAGGACGCTGAAAGTCGATTTTCTCTGTTGCATGTCAAATAAACATTTAGGATTCAACATAAGTTTTTCGACAAGATGAGAAAATCGTGTGCAACCTCAGATGAATCAAAGCCTTGCATCCAATCCGTTGGAGATTTCCGGAAGAAAATCAAGTCCAACGGACAGTCCAACGCGAAACGCCACATTCTTCCGGATTCTGCGCAGTATCCTAAACGCAAAGAATCCCGAAAATCATTGATTTTCAGGATTCTTCCACGAATTGCTTTCGTATGTTGTGGTCCCACTAGGGCTTGAACCTAGGACTCCCTGATTATGAGTCAGGTGCTCTAACCAACTGAGCTATGGGACCGGCTTCGGGTTACTTCCCTTAAGCGGTGACAAAGGTACGTCAGTTTTTGTAATTCTCCAAATTTTTGGACGATTATTTTTGCTATTTTTTCGAGGTGTGTCGTGTATCTCCTGATACTCAGCAATATTAAAAATGTTATCCGGGAGAGTAACATATAATGATCGTCTCTCCCGGATAATAGAACATTTTTATTTTTCGGTCATCTGTGTTTTCTTTTGCAGAACTGCCGCGTCGAGTCCGGCGATTGTAGCTAATGCCAGGATATTTCTGACGGGGGAGTTGACGCTTATGAAGTGAACCGGTTTGTTAAGGCCCATCTGAATAGGACCAATGGCATCGCCGAGTCCCATTTCAAGCATCATTCTGTAAGCAGTGGATGCGCTGCTGAGATTGGGGAAAATCAGTGTATTGACGTCCATTCCTTTAAGACGGTTGAAGGGGAAAGTTTCGTCGCGGAGCGTCTGGTTCAGAGCATAGTTCACTGCCATTTCCCCATCAATATCCAGTTCAGGGAACTCTGCGCGCATTCTGTCAACTACATGGCGTGAATTAACGCATTCGGGTTCTGAGATTGATCCGAAATTGCTATGACTCATCATGGCCATGACGGGACGGTGTGCGAAGTATTCCACAGAATCTTTTGCAAGGCGGGTGATATCAAACAGGGTATCCTCGTCAATATTTTTATTAATAAGCGTGTCGGCAATGAAGTATGTGCCCCTTTTGGTTTCCATGATGTGCATTGCTGCAAAGTGCTTATATCCTGGACGGATACCGATTATTTCGGTGGCGATACGTCCTATTTCATTACTTGCAGAATAGGTGCCTCCAAGGAATGCATCGGCATCACCCTCTTCGACCATCATCATGCCGAAGTAGTTGCGGTCAAACATCTTCTCAAGAGCCTCGGGGTATGTAACGCCTTCACGTTGGCGTTTTTCCCAGATATGCTTTGCATATCGCTCGCGGCGTGGAGCCTCGCGGTCATGCCGGAGATTGATGATTTCGATACCCGTAAGGTCAAGGCCAAGGCGCTCGGCACGTTTCTGTATCATCTCATCATTTCCTAAAAGGACAGGGATGATTACCCCTTTTTTGTGGGCAAGAACAGCGGCTTTGAGCATATTGTCGGTGTTGGCTTCGCCAAATACCACTCTCTTGGGATGCGCTTTGGTCTGCTCCGATATCCGGCGCATTAGCTTGTTGTCGTATCCCATAAGCTTACGGAGTTTTTCCTCGTAAGCGGTCCAGTCGGTAATCGGGCGTCGCGCTACTCCGCTATCCATAGCTCCCTGAGCCACTGCCGGTGCCACGGTAGTGAGCAGACGAGGGTCAAGAGGCTTTGGTAGAATATACTCCGGACCGAAATGGATATCGGTCATGTCATATGCCGTATTGACAACCGGAGGAACCGGTTCTTTCGCCAAGCGGGCAATGGCTCGTACGGCCGATAGCTTCATCTCTTCATTGATGGTAGTAGCTCCGGAGTCGAGCGCGCCTCGGAATATGTAGGGGAACCCAAGCACATTGTTTATCTGGTTAGGATAATCGCTTCTGCCTGTAGCAAATATCAGGTCGGGGCGCGAAGCTTTTGCCTTGTCATAGGAAATTTCGGGGTCGGGGTTGGCAAGCGCGAATACAATTGGGCGTGGCGCCATGCTCTTGACCATATCCACTGTGACAACATCTTTCACTGAAAGCCCGAGGAATACATCCGCACCTACCATAGCTTCCTCCAGGGTACTTATGGGGCGTGAGGTCATGAATTCCCGTTTCTGCTGATTCAAGTCAGTGCGTGATGAATTGATTACCCCCTTGCTATCGCACATTACTACATTCTCACGTCTGACGCCAAGGGCAATATATAATCTGGTGCATGATACGGCTGCCGCGCCGGCACCGTTGACTACCAGACGTATTTCATCAATCTTCTTATGTTGAATTTCAAGTGCGTTAAGCAGTCCTGCGGCCGATATGATTGCAGTGCCATGCTGGTCGTCGTGCATTACCGGAATATCGCATTCTTCTTTCAGACGGCGTTCAATTTCGAAACATTCGGGAGCTTTGATATCTTCAAGATTTATGCCACCAAAGGTGGGTGACAGGGCTTTGACAATGGAGATGAATTTATCAGGATCTTTTTCATTAACCTCGATATCAAAACAGTCAAGTCCGGCAAAAATCTTAAACAGCAATGCCTTACCCTCCATGACCGGTTTGGATGCCAACGGACCGATGTCACCTAAGCCGAGCACAGCTGTACCGTTGGATATGACGGCCACGAGATTGCCTTTATTTGTATATTCATATACATCGGCGGGGGTTTTCTCAATTTCCTTACACGGATATGCCACTCCGGGTGAGTAGGCCAATGCAAGATCGTGTTGAGTAGAGTAAGGTTTGGTGGGTATTACCTCTATTTTACCGGGCTTTCCCTCTTTATGATATTCAAGAGCTGCTTCTTTTGTTACTGTTGACATATAAAATTGATTTTGGTAATACAAAGTTACACATCTTTTACGCTTGATGTGTCATTTCGGTTTAACATGCACACATAATTTAACCTAATTTTCACTTTCGGTAGAAAGTAAATCCTTTTTATCTGAAAAGCGTTATATTTGCATAACCAAATAAAGTATATCAATATGATTATAGCATCTCAGAAGCGAAAAGAGAATATTGCTGAGTATCTGCTCTATATGTGGCAGATAGAGGATATGATACGAGCCAATGATCTTGATATTGAAAAGATAGAACGTAATGTCATTGACCGTTTTAACCTGACGGCGCAACAGCGTAAGGAGATGGTTGACTGGTATGAGTCGCTGATAGATATGATGCGCCGCGAGGGGATTGAGAAATCAGGACATCTGCAGATGAACCGTAATATTCTTGGCCAACTTGTGGCCCTGCATCAGGCATTGTTGAAAGATCCCCGATTTCCGGAATACTCGGCTGAGTTCTACAGAACATTACCTTTTATAGTGGAGCTTCGCTCCAAGGCCGGCGACGAAAAGCCCGGTGAAATAGAAACATGCTTCAATGCTCTGTACGGAATGCTGATGCTTCGTCTAAAGGGCCAGGAGATAACGCCAGACACACTGAATGCCATAAAACAGATATCTCATTTCATTGCGGTACTCGCTCATGACTTCAAGCTTGATGAAGAAGATAAGCTTTTCAAGAATGAAGGGGAGTAATTAAGATTAATAATAGAGTATGTAAAAAAGAGAGGTGCTCTCACGAGTGCCTCTCCTTCCATTCATCACATTATGCTTATTAGTGCTATTCTTGCTGTTTCAGCCGGATGATTGCCTTCATCGCATTAGCGGAGCTATGCACCCGGCTGTATGGTGATTCATGTAATTCAGTTAGTATCTACTGCTTACAACGTCCCAATCAACGATGCTCCACAGCATATTAAGGGCATCAGCTCTACGATTTTGGTAATCAAGGTAATAGGCATGTTCCCATACGTCAAATACCATTAGCGGAGTCAATCCATCAGTGAGCGGGTTGCCGGCATTCTGTTTCTGGATTATGAAAAGTTTGCCCTCTTCATCTTTGCAGAGCCAAACCCATCCGCTGCCGAATATACCTGCGCCTGCCTGAACGAAATCGGTCTTGAATTTTTCAAATGAACCGAATTGGCAATCAATGGCCTTACGCAATTCTCCTTCCGGTTCTCCGCCACCATCGGGTGAGAATGAAAAGAAATAAAATATATGATTCCAAGCCTGGGATGCGTTGTTGAATAATGGACCTTCAGATGACCGGATGATATCTTCAAGTTCCATATCTTCATATTCGGTACCTTTTATCAGTCGGTTGAGATTCTCGATGTACGCTTTCTCATGTTTGCCATAGTGGTATTCCACCGTTTCCTGAGAGATTGCCGGTGCAAGAGCATCAGGTGCGTATGGCAATTTGGGCTGTGTGTATATTTCTGATTCCATTATTGATGTAATTTTGAATGTTACATCATAAGAACATTGGAGCGATAGCAAAGGTTCACACTTGACTTAAAAAATTCCCCTATGTCTATTTTATCCAGCAGGGAAGGTTCTCACCGAAAAGCTCCTTGATTGTTGACGTGCGGGCCAACTCATTGGATGCCTGAACGGAAAGCGTACCGTTGGCTATCAATGCCACATTGTCGGCTATGTTTAGGGCAATATCAAGTTCGTGAGTGGAAAACAGTATGGTTTTATTCTTTTCCGAGGCCAGTAACTTCAACAAATCGCACAATTCATACCGTGCAGGCATATCAAGAAACGACGTGGGCTCATCAAGCAGAATCACGGGAGTACATTGCGCAAGGGCCCGTGCTATCATCACGCGCTGGCATTCACCATCGGAAAGAGTGTTGATGCATTTATTGGAGTATGAAGTCATCCCCACGGCATCTAATGATTGCGCAACTATCAGATCATCATCTTTTGTCAGGCGTCCAATCCAATTGGTATAAGGAGTTCTCCCGGTAGCGACAAGATCGACACAGGTCATATTGTCGATCCTCGGACGTCCGGTGCTGACAAACGATATTGCCTTGGCTATATCCTTAGGCTTCAGTCGGACTATCGGAGTCCGATCAATCAGAATTTCTCCCTTATAATTCTCATTAAGTCCGGCTATAGCACGCAGTAGTGTTGACTTACCTGTACCGTTGCGCCCAATCAGGGCAGTCAGCGAGGAGTCCGGTATGATAGCGTTGTCGACAGTCAATAGCAGACGGTCCGGAACAGAGAGCGATAAATCCTTCAGTTCTATCATACGGTAATGGATTTATTTCTGAGTACTACCCAGATAACGATTGGTAAACCGAAGAGTGCGTTGATGGCATTGACAGGAAGGGCATACTGCTTTGAAAGCATGTCACAGATAAGCATTATTATAGCACCAGTCAGGAAAGATGCCGGGACGAGTATCCGATGATCGCTCGAAGCAGCCATCATTCGTGCAACGTGAGGCACTGCCAACCCTATAAACCCAATAGGTCCGCAGTAGGCTGTGACTGTGCCGGCAAGAAGGACAGTGGATGTGAACAAACCTACTCTAAGCGCCTTGATTGAAGTACCCATGGAGCGGGCATATTCTTCTCCAAATAGAAGTAGATTCAATGGCTTTATGGCCAATACCGCAAGCAGAGTCCCGGCAGCAACGGCTGCGCTCAGTAGCATTAACTGTGACTCTGTAACATCGCCAAGCGAGCCCATTGTCCATACGACGAATGACTTTAGCGCTTCCTCACGGCTCAAGTATTGAAGAATCTGAACAATGGCGCCAACCCCGGAAGAGAACATCATGCCGAGTATCAGGATTACCATGATGTCTTTTATCCGCTGGCCTACGATACCGATTACTGTCAAAATGATGGCGGCACCTATCCAAGCAGCTCCTGCAATACCGAATGTAGATATCCAGCCCGTGATTCCTGCAAGTGGTGCACCAAGGATGAAAATTGCCACCCCAAGCGAAGCTCCGGAACTTATACCAAGGACATACGGACCGGCAAGAGGGTTGCGGAACAGTGTCTGCATTTCAAGGCCGCTTACCGACAGTGCCGCGCCAACCAGCAGTGCTACGATAGCTTTTCCTAAGCGCAGATTGAGTATTATGGTTGTTGCGGCAGGGTCAGAACGGTCGCCTGACAGGATAGCGATAATCTGTGATATGCTTATATCTACTGATCCTACAGTCATATCCAAAGCGAATATGACAGGGAGCAGACATGTCAGGATAATAAGCAATAATCGCTGCCGCATGGTTTTAGATTATTATTTAAGCGGTTTATAATAGTGGAGTTCTGATTTATCCAACAGTCCGGGATGGAATATATTGATAAGGTCAGACAAAATCAGTTCCGGATGAACTATGCCGGATTCCCAATAGTCATTTCCTCCCGAGGGATTTGTCCGGAGCGAGTTATTATATACGTTCCGCTTTTTAACAACAGAAGTGTTCTCAAATCCGGGACATGCTTTAAGCAGGGATTCATAGGTATCATAAGCACCGGTATTTATCCAGACATCGGCATCAGATATCATGGAAAAGATCTCTTCGCGGTCAACAGGCCTGGATGTCCCTGAATCATTCTTTTTGTAAAGATATACACCTCCGGCATCTTTTATCAGTTGTACGGCATAGCTATTGTCTGACGGCATGATCCAGGCATCGGAGTAGGGTGCGTTGATCATCACCTTTGCCGGTGATACGCCGGACTCGGCAACACGCTGTTTCAACGCATTATATTTTTCAGGAATAGATTGGAAAAATTCAGAAGCCTCATTCCTATGACCGGTTATTTCTCCTAATGCTACGGTCCATTCGGCCTTACCAAGTGGCGATTCCTCAAGATAGTCTCCCACATATATAAAGGGGATGCCAAGCTCTTTCAGCTTGCCCTCCATCGGACTTGCGGAGTTTACACCGTAGAGCAGTACAATATCCGGATTTATGGCCATTATCCGCTCATAATCAATATTCCCCTCATAACCTATGTCAGCGATGTTTTCACCACGTGACCGCAGAGCCTTATTGGAAATATATTCAAGTCCGGACACAGCCGAAATCTTATCAATGTCGCCAGTGGCATCCAGCATAGCAACATGGGTGGATGACATCGCCACTATACGTGTCGCATTTCCGGACATAACTTGACCCTTAAATCCTTCCGGGACCGGCTCTTCATTACGGCGGATCAGCAGGCTTAGAGTGATGCTGTCAGCACCTTGCCATGGATTGCTGACCGTTATTACGGTGCTCTGTCTGTCCGGAGAACCATAAATTTTGAATCCGGAAGCGTATTCCGGGACATAAACTGCTGAATCGAGACCAGTAGGAGATGTCGAACTGCTATGCCCACCACATGAAGCGGTAAGAGTAAGTAATATGAAGAAAACGGTTATGACTTGAAGTCCAATGCGATGCATTTTTTTGTGAGATTAATCAGTTCCGCCTGATAGCAGGTATAAAAATATGCCGCCACCAGAATTATGACTGATGGCGGCACTGTGGAGTATTTATTACTTGTTATTCAGTGCACAAGCTTTGCATTTTTCAGCAATTTCGGTGAAGAAGTCGTTGCCTTTGTTGTCAACAAGGATAAATGCGGGGAAATCTTCAACTTCAATTTTCCAGATAGCTTCCATACCGAGTTCAGGATATTCAAGAAGTTCTACTTTCTTGATGCTGTTCTGAGCAAGGATTGCAGCCGGGCCACCGATTGAGCCGAGGTAGAAGCCGCCATGCTTGTGGCAAGCGTCAGTCACCTGCTTGCTACGGTTACCCTTGGCAATCATTATCATTGAACCACCCGCTGCCTGGAACTGGTCAACGTACGGGTCCATACGGCCGGCTGTAGTAGGTCCGAACGATCCGGAGGGCATTCCTTCCGGAGTTTTAGCAGGACCAGCATAATAAATGGGGTGATTCTTCAGATATTCAGGCATCTCCTCGCCGCGGTCAAGGCGCTCCTTGATCTTGGCATGTGCAATGTCGCGGCCCACGATGATGGTTCCGTTAAGTGACAGACGTGTCGACACGGGATATTTGTCAAGCTCGGCAAGAACTTCGTTCATTGGACGATTCAGGTCAATCTTGACAACGTTGCCTTCGCCCTGTTTACGATATTCTTCCGGTATCAGTTCAGCCGGGTTAGAGTCAAGCTTTTCAATCCAAAGACCTTCACGGTTAATTTTCGCTTTGACATTGCGGTCGGCCGAGCAACTTACGCCGAGGCCTACGGGGCATGAGGCTCCGTGGCGGGGGAGACGTATCACACGGATATCGTGAGCGAAATATTTACCACCGAACTGGGCACCGAGGCCTATCTTGCGGGTTTCCTCAAGAAGCTGCTTTTCGAGTTCCACATCACGGAAGGCGTGTCCGAGTTCATTTCCTTCAGTAGGAAGATTGTCGTAGTACTTGACGGAAGCCTTCTTTACAGTGGCAAGATTCAATTCGGCTGAAGTGCCACCGATTACGAATGCGATATGATAGGGGGGACATGCTGCAGTGCCGAGCGTTTTCATCTTCTCTACAAGGAAGGGGACAAGAGTCTTGGGATTGATAAGAGCCTTTGTCTCCTGATAGAGATATGTCTTGTTGGCAGAGCCGCCACCCTTGGCAACAAAAAGGAATTTGTATTCATCGCCATCCACTGCGTACAAGTCAATCTGTGCCGGCAGATTGCATCCGGTATTGACTTCATCGTACATATTGAGCGGTGCATTCTGTGAATATCGGAGATTGTTTTCCGTATATGTTTTATAGACGCCTTCTGATATGCGCTCTTCATCATGACCTCCGGTATATACATTCTGTCCCTTTTTGCCGATTACAATAGCTGTGCCTGTATCCTGACAGAAGGGAAGCTGGCCCTTGGCAGCTACTTCAGCATTGCGGAGCATTGTGAGTGCTACAAACTTATCGTTCTCACTCGCTTCGGGATCATGCAGAATCTTAGCCACCAGTTCATTATGCTCACGACGGAGCATGAATGCATTGTCATGTGTAGCCTGATTTGTCAGTACGGTAAGAGCCTGAGGATCGATAACCAGCATTTCGCGGTCGCCCCACTTCTCAACCTTTACGTAATCGGAAGTAAGATGGTAATATTCAGTAGTGTCCTTTGACATGGGGAACATCTCCTGATATTTGAATGGTTTAGTTGCCATAATGCTAAAAAAGAAGTTAAGATTATTACCGCAAATATACGAATAAGTCCACTGCAATGCAAAATTTATTTCAGCATTTTAGACATATTCCGTACTACAGTTGACTTTATCCAAATAAATAAAATCAGCCATATAGCGCTTGTGCTATATGGCTGATTGACTAATACCTGAAATAAATCAAAGTGTGCACTTTGATTACTTACGATGTCCTCCATTGCGTGCCGGCATAGGCTGCGCGTTTTCAGTGAGCTTCAGTTCCGAGCCATTTGATAGTTCAACTTCATATCCGCCTCGTTTACGGGAAATCTCAACTATAGACTGACCGTTGAAATTAGTTGCTACATACTTGGATATTGCTGAGGGTATTATTGCAGCGGGGATTGAATTGCCACGGGCTGCCTTGACATCTTTCCAATCGCCGTTTGAGTTGAACTCAATCTCAGCGCCGCTTACAAAATCGACTTCGTATTCCAGACCGCGACGACCGTTGTCCTTCTCTACTTTTCGGATCTGCTCGTTAGGGAAGTGTTTTGTGATGAATGTCAAACATGCTTTTGGCAATTCCGATTGGTTAATCGGGGTTCCAGCATTGATTGTTGAAGAAGATACTATGGCTATAGCAACCATGAGTATCAAGGTGAAAATCTTTTTCATATTGAAGTTAATTATTTGGATAAAACATCATTAATTTGCGATAGCGATTGTATGAATTTGCGTCCTACCGGAATGGGTCGGGGAAATTCCTGCATGAAAATAGTCCGGTTAGAGTATTTCTGAATCATCTGGATAGATACAATGTACGAGCGATGTACCCGGACGAATGTTGAGCCGGGTAACATTGACTCCAGTTCCTTCATGGTAATCTGCGACATTATCATGGGTAGATTGCGGCGATGAATCTTTACATAGTTGTCCATAGCCTCCACTACGATTATATCATTAAGATTGATTACCACATTTTTATGGGATGACTTCAACGTTATTGCCTTTATAGAACCGCACCCAGGGGAGGGGCTGAGATAACGTCGCGCTTTCCCCATAGCCTGCTCAAACCGGGAATAGAAAATCGGTTTGTGCAGAAAGTCTACCGCATCGACATTGAAGCCCTCTATTGCATAGCAGGCATAGGCTGTAGTGAATATCAAACATGTACCTATGGGAAGTTCTCGGGCAAGTGTAAGACCGTTGTGCGACTGCATCTCAATGTCGAGGAACACAATATCAGGTTCAGTCTGCATTACAACCTCCATCCCGGCGACAGGTGATGTGAAGCACTGCAGATCTATATCACCGTATCTGTTGCAATGTTCTTGAATGATGCTCAGGGCTATCGGCTCATCATCTATTGCTATACACCGTATCATGCTGAAAGATTGATTGTAAGTTTGACATGAAAGAAGTCCTGTTTTTCGGATATCCTTAGCATGTGATTATGTGGATACAGGATGTCAAGACGCTTTCGGCAATTAGCAAGTCCTGTATGGCCGTTTGCATTTTTATTCGTGAATATTCTGTTTTGTGTTGTAAGTGTCAGTGTGCTGTCTTTCTCAGAAATATGTATTATAATAGTGCTTCTCTCCACTGGAGATGTCCCATGCTTGAAGCAGTTTTCAATAAATGTCATTACAATCATCGGTGGGATTCTCAACTTACTGTTTTCAATATCAATCTCAAGTTTTATCGCGGTCATCTCGTTAAGACGTAGCTCCTGAAGTCCTACGTATTGCCGCACATAGTCCACTTCATCGGATAGCTGCACATAGTTGGAGCGTGATGTCGTGTGGATATACCGGATCATTGAGATAAACTTTTCAAGAGATTCCAGAGCTCTCACATTATGGGTGAGAAACAGACCGTATATTGAATTCAATGTATTGAACATGAAGTGAGGATTGATCTGTGCCTTATACAGTTCGATATTGGCCTTATCGCGTTCGGTTTCAACTGCCATACGACGCGACTTCTGAAGATTGGCTTCAATCAGGAGACCAACGGCGAAACTGAATGCTTCGACAATCATAAACAATGACCATACCGCCTGTTGATACTGCTGCACAATCGGTAGAACTCTTGTAACACCTACGTCATGAATGTTTGGTTTAGGTGTATATAGATTTACACGTGAGATAATATAAGTCAGGACAATCGATAGTACTATCAGGCATACTCCAACTATCTGATACTTTCCTTTACGAAAAAGATATGGAACAATCAGTACCCTGTTAAGGATATATATCAGATATAACCATACACCGACAGTAATGACATACCATTGGAAATGCTGCGCCCAGCGTTCAACAGGATATATCATGGCCATGACAGGGAGTACCATCAGGTAGAATACTATATCGATGTATATGGATATATTTTTCATACGTGATCTTCCGGACATATTAATTATATACATGCAAAGTTAACTGATTTAATAGGAATGCTTTTGCTCCTCATGATGTCATTGGCCATTAGATATGTGACGTTGGTCATTTTATGCTTTGACTGCTGTCAATCCATAAGGTTTAATAGGTTATTTTTGCGGGAAACAAATCATGAAATGAATGTAAAGACTTTTATTGACCGCCCTGTTTTAGCAGGAGTGATATCAGTATTGATTGTGATATTAGGTGTGCTGGGGCTGATGCAGCTTCCTATAGAGCAGTTCCCGAATATAGCGCCACCTACAGTCCGTGTCTCGGCGACATATACCGGAGCTAATGCCGAAACCGTTCTTAAAAGCGTGATTGTGCCCCTTGAAGAGTCGCTCAATGGAGTAGAGGACATGCTGTATATGACATCAACGGCTACTAATACAGGTACGGCTTCAATATCAATATATTTCAAGCAGGGTACTGATGCTGATATGGCTGTGGTCAACGTGCAGAATAGAGTGGCTTCAGCACAGGGTTTGCTTCCCGCAGAGGTTACGAAAAGCGGAGTGACAGTACGAAAACGACAGAACAGTACGCTGAAGGCTATTACGCTGTACAGTCCGGATGACAGTTATGACTCGAACTTCCTGACAAACTATATGAAAATAAACATCGAACCCCAGATATCACGAATCACGGGTGTCGGTGAGGTAAACATATTCAGTGCCGAATATGCCATGCGTATATGGCTTGACCCGGCAAAGATGTCACAATATGGGCTTGTTCCGGCAGATATCGATAAGGTATTGGCTGAGCAGAATCTGGAATCGCCGACAGGAACACTTGGAGCGGAATCAATGAATACGTTCCAGTATGTACTGAAATATCGTGGGCGCTACGAGAATGCATCTGACTATGAAAATCTGGTGGTCAGGGCACTGCCTGATGGTACAATCCTCAGACTAAAGGATGTGGCTGAAGTTGAGCTTGGAGCCGTCAATTATGCTATGATAAGTGAAACGAGCGGACATCCCGGAGCAAATGCCATGATAGCTCAGACTGCCGGCTCAAATGCCAACGAAGTTATCAAGGAGATTGACAATACTATGGACGAACTTCGAAAGAAGCTTCCTGCCGGGATGGTACTGACAGATATCTCGAGTACCAAGGACTTTCTTGATGCTTCTATCGCTAAAGTTATTGAAACGCTCGTTATAGCGCTGATTCTTGTAGTTCTGGTGGTATACCTTTTCCTTCATGATTTTCGTGCCACATTGATTCCTGCGCTATCCATTATAGTATCACTTATCGGTACATTCGCGTTTATATATGCGGTTGGATTCACTCTGAATATGTTGACCCTGTTTGCCATAGTTTTGGTGATAGGTACCGTGGTCGACGATTCTGTAGTAGTGGTTGAAGCCGTCAAGGCAAAGTTCGAGGAGGGGAAGAATGATCCGTATGAAGCGACTGTGACGGCTATGGGTGGCTTGTCGACAGCGTTGATAACCACGACTGTTGTTTTCATGGCAGTTTTTATTCCGGTATGTTTTATGGGAGGAACTTCCGGGACCTTTTATAAGCAGTTCGGCTTGACTATGGCTGTAGCTGTAGGCATTTCGCTGATTAATGCCATGACTCTTTGTCCGGCACTGAGTGCGTTGCTTATGCATCCGGGAAAGGGAACGGGTGATAAGGTTTCATACGCCAAGCGGTTTGAATATGCGTTTGATAAATCTTTTACCACTGTTGTCGGTCAGTATAGGGGCGGTATAATGTTTCTCATAAAGAACCGCTGGATTGTACTGGGTCTATTTGTCCTTTCGGCAGTTGCATTGGTATGGCTTATGACCACGACAAAGACCGGCCTTGTGCCTCAGGAAGATATGGGAACATTGAGTCTTAACATTCAGGTGGCTCCCGGTAGTAATCTTGCAGAAACAGAAGAGATAATGGATCAGGTTGAGAATGCCATCAAGGATATCCCTGAAATTTATATCTATTCACGGGTTACCGGTAAAAATGCCCGTCACGACCAATCGGCCTCGGCAGGCTCCTTTAACGTGCGTCTGCTTGACTGGAGTGAACGTAAAGGATCGGAACACGATATTAATTCTGTAATCAGTGAGATATATAAGCGCACGGCCGCAATTTCGTCAGCACAGATCAGAGTGTCGCAGTCGCCAATGATTTCAGGATATGGCACAGGAAGCGGGTTTGAACTTTATGTTCAGGATCGTTCCGGTGCCACTACCGAAGAATTGCTTGAGGAGACGCGTACATTCATTGACTCGCTTAATTCACGTCCTGAAATATCGAGAGCATATACCACATTTGACACAAAATATCCTCAATATATGGTAGAGGTTGATGCCGCCAAGTGCATGCAGATGAATGTGTCGCCGGCAGATGTGCTCTCTACGCTTGCCGGATATGTAGGCGGAAGTTATTCGTCAAACCTTAACCGCTTCACAAAGCTGTATCGTGTCATGGTTCAGGCTGATCCTGAGAGCAGACTTGATGCAGAATCGCTGAAGAGTATGTTTGTGAGGTCATCAACCGGAGAAATGGCCCCATTGGACAATTTCATCACCTTGTCAAGAGTGTATGGTTCGGAAAGCCTTTCGAGGTTTAATCTGTTCCCGGCAATATCCGTTTATGGCGAGCAGGGCAATGGCTATAGTTCCGGAGAGGCTATCAAGGCTATCAAAGAGGTAGCCGATAAATATCTTCCTACCGGATATGGCTATGAGTTTGGCGGTATGTCACGCGAGGAATCATCATCAGGCAATACCACAGTATTGGTATTCAGTATATGTCTTGCATTTATATATCTTATACTATGTGCGCTGTATGAAAGTCTGACAGTCCCATTAGCTGTGATTGTAGCAGTCCCGTTCGGACTTGCGGGAAGTTTTTTGTTTGCACGTTGGTGGGGCCTGGAGAACAATATTTATATGCAGATTGGCTTGATTATGCTGATAGGCTTATTGGCAAAGACTGCAATTCTTCTTACAGAATATGCTACGGCGCGACGAAAGGAGGGTATGGGGCTTGCTGCAGCTGCAATTTCAGCGGCAAAGGCACGTTTCCGCCCTATTATAATGACCTCGGCCACCATGGTATTCGGTATGCTTCCATTGATGTTTGCATCTGGTGTGGGGGCAAATGGCAATATTTCGGTTGGAGTGGGCACTGTTGGTGGTCTGCTGTTCGGAACTCTTGCATTACTGTTTATGGTACCGGTGTTCTTCATCATTTTCCAATACATGCACGAACGAATAATGCCAAAGCGAAAGAAAAAAGTTGACAGGGGATAGTGATTGTTTTTTGCTCAGGTGCAAATCCTTTGTTAAATTTGCACCTGAAAAGCAATATGTAGTGTTTCAACACGTAAGTCTAATTGACTTTGAGTTGAAACGCTATTTTTTGTAACAACAATGCAAATATAAGGTATGACAAAGGTTAGTAAAAAGTATTATGTCTTTCTGATTGTGTTTCTTGGGATGTTGTCGGCATTTGGTCCGTTTGTGACAGATATGTACCTGCCTACGCTTCCTTCCATGGCCAAAATATTCAATACATCAGCTTCGTTGGTGCAGCTTGGACTTGCGGCAAGCATGCTCGGACTTGCGGTAGGGCAGATTTTCTTCGGCCCGTTGAGTGATAAGTATGGCCGAAAGGCCGTTCTTGTAGCAGCTATGGTTTTGTTTGTTGTATCAACGTTAGTCAGCATCTATTCACCTACAATCGAATTTTTCAATATATGCCGTTTCCTTCAGGGCCTTGGAGGTTCAGGAGGTATTGTTCTGTCACGTTCCATAGCTACTGATTGCTATTCAGGCCGTGAGCTTGCCAAGACTCTCGCTGTTATCGGAGCTATCAACGGTATTGCTCCGGTTACGGCTCCTGTCATCGGTGGGCTTGTATCTGAAGCAGTGGGTTGGCAGGGTATTTTCTGGATTCTGTTTGGAATAGGAGCGCTGATATTGGTGATGTGCTTGATATTCCGTGAATCGCACCCACATGATAACCGTTTCAAGGGGACACTGGCAAGTCTTATGGCAAATCTGCCGAAGGTGTTCCGATTGAAGTATTTTACAATATGTGTGCTTATGTACGCATTCTGCTGTGGAGTGCTGTTTTCCTATATATCATCCGCTGCATTCATCATACAGAGCTACTACGGATTTTCAGAACTGATGTTTTCTTTGTTCTTTGCCGTAAATGCGCTTGGCATCGGTATCGGGTCTGGACTGTCACTTAAGTTTAAGAAAATGTCAAGTGCGGCCCTATTTGGGACAATAGGTATCACGGTTGCAGGTATCCTTCAGTTTTGTGCCTATCATCTATTTGATACCTTCGTAATATATGAAGGGCTGACGTTCCTGATGCTTGTAGCCATAGGATTCATACTGACATCATCTACAGCTATTGCCATGGACGAAGGCCGTGAAATGGTAGGTACGGCATCGGCTGTATTCGGAGCTGCCGGATTTCTTTTCGGTGGTATTGTCACTCCGCTGGTTAGTATCGGTAATATAATGACTACCACTATTCTGATTATAATCCTCTGTTCAGTCTGCTCTCTGGCCTTCGCTGTCCTTTGCTTCCGGCGTCGATAATATCCCGGAGTCCTTGGACTTCCGGCTCACACTGAATATCGCTGCTGTTATTGCAAATCCAAGCGCGATCCATAGGCATGTGTGGACGGAATTGAAGATTCCGCCGGATACGAATGCAAACGTCAGTGTTACGAATGTGGCTCCGAGCGTCTGACCTATTAATCTTGCGGTACTTTGCATACCCCCGGCTCCGCCTGTACGCTGTATGGGTGTGGCTATCACCATGACTATATTATTAGGAGTCTGGAACAGCCCGAATCCGATGCCACATATTGCCATACGCCATGCTATGTCCCATTCTGACACCGCTGAGGACGGCGCGAATAGCAGGAGCAGGATGCCGGCAGCATAGACAATCATGCCTGCCGCTGCAGTACGTCCAGGATTGTGTCGTTCCACGAACCGGGCGGCTATTGGCGATACAATCATTGTTGCCAGAGGCCACGGGGTCATAAGCAGTCCGGTTGTTATCTCAGAGAATTCATACTTGTTGAGCAGAAGAAACGGTAATGATATCATAGCTAAGTTCTGGGCTATAAACGAACATACCGAAGTGGATATACTGAGAGTATATAGTTTTATGCGAAACAGATCGACAGGTAGCATCGGCGATTCACGATGAAGCTGCCGGCGTACGTAGAATATCCCGACCATAATTCCTATGGCTATCATACATGTATTGACTACTACGTCACCATGACGTGCGAAGTTGCCGATTGCCAGAAAAATCAAACCGAATACAACCACATTTTCTGCGGCACTTGTCCAGTCGAATTTTGGCGATGATTTCTTTTCCGGATTTTCAGGCAGAAGACGTTTGCCTATTATGAACGCCACTATACCAAATGGTATATTGATCAGGAATAGCCAGTGCCACGATGCTATGGACAGCACCGCACCGGCTATTGTCGGCCCTGCGGCTGTGGCTATAGCTATTACCATAGCATTGAGCGCGAGGCCACGGCCGAGCACATTGCGCGGATATATCAGTCGGGTCAATGCTATATTCACGCCCATTACGCAAGCTGCTCCAATACCCTGTAGAGCACGGGCGGCAATTATCATTGCAAACGAATCAGACAGGGCGCATAACGCAGACGATAGAGTAAATATCACTACTCCGGTCAGAAAGCACCGGCGATAGCTGTGGATGTCGCCATAAGATGATAGCGGTAGCAGGAGCATGGTGATGACAAGCTGATATATCGTGACAATCCACACAGCATAGGAGTCCGAGATAGCGAAGTCAGATGCCATGACGGGGAGTGCCACGTTGACCACCGTCACGTCAAGGACGGTCATAATCAGCACAATCAGTATCGCTGATACCGCAGCATACTTGCGAAACGAAAAGGATGAAGAATTCTGGTTGTCCATAATCTCATAACACTAAGTCCGGAGAATCGGTTCCTATATAAAATGACAAGATTGCATTCTTGAACGAATAGCAATCTTGTCCGGTCATAGGATGATAGATAAATTTATTTCGATTGTTTGAATAGCCACTCCCTTACCGGAGTCAGCTTATATGCAAAGTCAAATGAATACATGTGTTCACTTCCTTGGCCATCATCAGGCAGCACCGATTTAGGCGTGAAATTGATGATATTTACCGGAGCTCCGTTGGCAAGCAGTGCAGCGGCAAGCGAATCCTGTTCGGCCTGAGGCAATTTGGCGCTCCATGTAGCATATTCATATTTGATGCCATCCTTATCAGCAGCTTTTTCAAGAGCCTCGATATCGCTGAATGACTTACCGCTCTTTCCCGCGGTGACATATGTGAATTTGTGGCGTGCAAGCTCTCCGAACTTATTAGTATCCCAATGGCAGTCAACGAACAGCGATGCAGCAAATAAATCAGGGTAGGTAATATTGTAATACATAGATATCATGCCACCCATTGACTGTCCTGTGGTGTACAGACGGTTGGTGTCAACACCGTTCTCAGCGCTTATTTTCTTAACCAGACGGATGGTCATGTCCACTTCGTCTGTATGCTCGTAGGCATCATTTACCGCCACTCCGGAGAATTGCGGAACGAGGACATAGCATGGATTCTTTGCCTGCCAATCGTCAGTGGCCCACACCAGGGCACCGTAGCCTTGCGTAAGTGGGGTGGTATAGTCAGTCCCCGGGGTGCTTGCGTCAGCCATGAAGAGAACCAAAGGATACTTTTTGCCTGGCTCTGCATTCTGAGGGACATACAGATTATATTTGAGCACCTTTCCGGTTTCGGAATCGGTATACTCCAGCTGCTTGAACTTCGGCACCACAGATTTAATCATCGCCTGCAGCACAGCATCGTCAGTCTTGTCTATGACAGGTCCACCGCCGGGAGATCCGAGCTGTGGTCCGCCCACCTTCTTTTTTCCCTTCTTTGCTGTTTCTATCTGAGTATTATCCTCCTTCTGCTGGCCATTATTGCTGCATGACGCAGCTATAGCAGGCACCGCACAAGCAATAGTGCCCATAAAAGCCACCTTGACAATAAAGTTTTTCAGTTCCATACTTCTTAATCATTGTTTGTACCAACTATAAGACATAAAACACAGAAAAAGTTTATTTCCAAATGGCCAACGCCCCAAATTCACGGACCAACAACATTCTCCTATTTACATTTCTCTATTGCATAATAGTTTATTTTACTGAGGTCATTGCGTCAATAAGGTCTTGATAGCATGTCACCTTATGATATTTGACATTGTCAGTTGAGATTTCGTTGAACAACTGAGTGCAGCAGTCAATCTTGGCATTTTCTATTGCGTTGAGCTGCATGGATTGGAGCGAACCTTTGGTCTCGGCAATGAAGAAAATGTGTTTGACGCTGCCCTTTTGCATCGCTATCGCCCAGTCGGGAGCATAGTTGCCTACGGGCGTGGGAATTTGGAATGAGCGAGGCAGTTTCGCATATACTACCACTTCTTTGGCCTCGTCGAGGTCGTGGGCAAAGTCGCGCTCACCCTTGCTGTCGGAGACAACATAATCAGTGATATGCTTCGAGGTCTCGACAGCCTTGTCGAAGTCGGCACGGCTCGCGGCGGTGAATATGTCAGAGTCATATTTGCCGTCGGTCAGATGATAGTGTATGTGGTCAACTATCATCGTGGCTTTCTGCTCGCGGATAATCTGCACGACCTTACGGATAAATTCTTCGGGGTTGTTGCGGAACAGGGCGAGTTTCGCCGGGCGCAGTCCTTGAAGGATTTTTGCGGCTGTGCGACGTGTGATATTTGCGCCTTTCGCAACCTGCCCGATAAGGTCATACCTGACTGATGACGTGGAGACATCGGTCAGTTCGTTGGATGTTGATTTGGTGTTGCCAAAATCCGTAACCTCCTGCGCGTCCTGCTGTCCCTCAATCTTGATGTAGCGCAGAGTGCGCACCTGCAACTCGTCGGTGTTGAGATGCAGAATTGCGTTCTTGACAAGTTCGGCGGTGTCGTAACTTACCGTATAGACATATTGATGATTTATGGCGTTCCAGAGAGCCTGAAACTCCGGCTTGCCGAAATTGGCGTTGAGTCTTGGCTCCGGCAATTTGGTCTTGTTGCCATCGCCGGTCATCTCTTTCAACAAGTTCGGGTCGAAGATTGAGTTGATAAGGAGCGTAACACCCTCTGCCATCGGTGCGAGTTGATTACCGTATGGCGCGACAGACTCGGCTGCGACATCTGCATGATATTTAGGAGTGATGTTACCCGCATCGTCGATATACTCGTTGTCTTCGAGCCATACCATAATGCGACTTGCCTCGCGGTCGGTGACGACATGAGGCTGCCCATCGACAGTAATTGTCTTGCCCTCGAAGTAACCGGGCGTGGCTTTAACTGCACGTTCACGCAGAGCATCGCGGGTCTCGCGTTGCAGAGCATTGGTAAAGTCCGAGTAACTTTCATTGGCAATGACTGTGAGGACGTTGATATTGTGCACCTCGTCACCCAGTAATTCCTTATCCTGACGGACACCGTTACGGTCAACGGCGATTCGCAGACCGCGCCCCACTTCCTGACGCTTGGCTGTCGTGGAGTCGCTATGCCGGAGCGTACAAATTTGGAATACATTTGGATTATCCCAACCCTCGCGCAGGGCAGAGTGAGAGAATATGAAGCGTGTCGGTTCATCAAAACTCAGCAGTCGCTCTTTGTCGCGCAGGATAAGGTCATAGTCCGACGCTTCCTCACTGACGTCACTGCCACGCTTGGTTTTGGTCTCAACCATCTTACCTTTCTTGTCGATTGAGAAGTAGCCGCGATGTGTCTGATATGGCGCGAAGCGGCGCAGATACTCGTTGTAGTCTTCATCAAAGATGTGGAACTCCTCATTGACCAGTCGGGCATATTCTTCCTCAAATATCTGCTGGAACACACCTTTTACAGGTTGATTGTCTTCATCATACTGACGATACTTTGCCACTTCGTCAATGAAGAAAAGCGACAGGCACTTTATCCCTTTCTTGAATAACTGTCGCTCCTTCTCGAAGTGAGCCTTTATCGTTTCGCGTATCTGAACGCGTTGCAGATGCAGCAGATTTGAGTCACCAACGACATCACCTTTGCGGAGCGTAACGCCGTTGGTAAAAGAGACGTAAGCCGTCGGCTGCGTAGCGGAGCCGGGGAATATCTCGGCAATGTCGAAGCCACGATATTGCTCCAATTCCTTTGACTCGACAAATAGAGAGTCTCCCACGCCGAGAGTCTTGAAATGGCGGCGAGGTTCGCCGGACGCGTTTTTCACCTCGATAGAGATATGCGCCATAGGCGGCTTGTTGGGCGACAGGATAATATTGTCAAGATACATATAGCCGTTGGTGCCGCGCAGGTTCTTCATCTCGAAGCCGATAACCTTAATGCGCTTGACAAGACGCTCGCGGTAAGCGTCGAGGGCATCGAGGGCATATACAGTATCGTGTTTGGTGCGGTGAGTCGCGGAATAGTTCAACACGAACAGCGGGTTGAATTTCTTGAGGGCGGCTTGCGTAGCGGCTCCCTCCATCTTCTGCGGCTCGTCCATAATGATAATTGGGCGGTTGGCGGCAATCACGTCAATAGGACGGCGTGAGGCAAACTCATCGCGCTTGGAGTAGATGATGCGGCTCTCCTTTGAGCGTCCACCCTCTTTGAGGGAAGCGGCGAAGGCCTGAGTGTTTATAATCATCACATTCAGTCCGGCATCCTGTGAGAACTGGTCGAGCTGATTGAGGTTGGAACTGTTATATACAAACCAACGCGCTTTCTTTCCGTACTGCTCCATGATGTGTTCTTCAAGCATACGGAATGACTTGGCGACTCCTTCACGGATAGCGATGCTCGGCACAACGATGATGAACTTTGACCAACCGTAGAGTTTGTTGAGTTCAAACATCGTCTTGATATAGACGTAGGTCTTACCCGTGCCGGTTTCCATTTCCACATCAAGATTTACTGCGCCAAGCCCATCAATCTTGCTGAGGGCCTTGGATAGCGGCACTCCGGCTGCCGTCTGAACCGAGTGGAGATTTTCAAGCAACTGCTTGGACGAAAGCTCCACATCGGCATTACGATAGCCGTCATCATCACCATCGAAATGGATAACTCCCGAACCTCGCTTGCCGAGGTCGCGGCGATATTTCGAGGAATCACGGTTGGGCTGGCCGACAAAGATATTGGTAGTGTTTTCTACCGCCTCAGTCTGATAGCCTTGTATTTTGAACTTGAATTTCATTGTGTAGTCTATAGGTTTTATGGATTAGGTGTTAGATTTATTGGTGCGATAAGTAATTAGAGCGTTAAGCATTTTGCCAACTTCCACGATAAGAGATTGAGCAAATTTAGATTCCTCCACTTTAATTAGAGCTAATCTGTTGCATATTATCAACTGCGTTTCAACTTCAAGTAAAGAGCCACGTGCTATCCACAGGAATTTAATAAATTCTTTGTCGGTGCCTCTGCCGTGACCTTCTGCAATATTAGAAGGTATAGACACAACAGCACGGCGTAACTGGTCTGAAAGTGCATACGTTTCTTCTCGCGGTAGAAATTTTACAAGTCGATATATTTCCATCGTGAGATCCATAGCTTTCTGCCACACCTTTAATTGTTTGTAGTCACTTGTATGCATTCTCTAATCCTTGAAATCTAATACAGAAAGTTTGCATAGCTCTAATTCCTAAAATCTAATACCTAAAACCTATAATATCTTCCTAATCGTATCGGGTGAATAATGCTTGAAGATTTGCTCGAAGTTGTCGAGGACGTTGTCGTTTGCAGCCGATGAGTCGCGCATAACGAAGTATTGCGGGCGCATCTTGGCTGTCTCGGTAACGGTTGATTCGTTTACTTCGGTATCGAAAGTGGCGATAAGATAAGAGCCGTCCACAAAGAACACTTTTTTACCGTTCACCTCTTTTTCCTCAATCTTAGCGGAAAGCTCGATGTCGAGTTCCGGCATTACTTGGAAAAGGAGGTCAAGCGGAGTGCGGTCGATCTTGACGTTATCAACAGTGTTGAACAAGTGAGCCTCGTTGAAGTCTTCGGGAGTGTAGAACACATCCTCCATGTTCGACGAGTCAAGTTTGAGCACACGGAAGCCGGTGTCAAGGTCTTGTCCGTGCAGACCCGCTTCCTCCTTGACTTTCTTCCCTGCACGGCGTATGCGCTCCTCACCGATTTGGCAGATGGTTTCATAACCTGCTTTACGAGCCTCGCTCTTTTCATCAGTCACTTCGGGGAGTTGCACCATGATGAACTTGCGGTGTCCGCCGTCCTCTGCATTGAGTTTCATTACTGCATGAGCGGTAGTTGCACTTCCACTGAAAAAGTCGAGGATAATAGCGTCTTTATCATTAAAAATAAAAGCTTTAACAAGGAATTTTAATAGTCCTATGGGCTTTGTAAAATCGAAAAGTGTTTTTCCAAAGATTGATACCTGTTCAGAAGTGGCGTCTTCGTTTGTTCCTACATTGTATGTAGCGATGGAAAGTAGATTATGGATTTTCTTGATCTCTCCACCACTTTTCACATGATTGGGTCGGAAGGGGATTTTGCTTATAGTAATCGTGTCTCCATTTGCAATAATCTCATTCAGTGTTGCCTGAGAATATCTCCACTCGCCTTTAAGTGTAAATGGTTCAATGTTCCTCCCTCCGATTATTGAGAATTCATTCATTAGCTCGGTTACGATATTGCCCTCTGACATGTCTTGAGGAAATATTTTACCATCTGGCATGTTGAATTTTACACTATTTGCAGGGAAAGTGAGTTCTGCTAAAGTATTTCCTGCATTATTTATCGGATACTTTTTGCCCACCTCAGTTACATCTACAGAAAGTGCTGAAGTATTAGCCCTATGCTTTGCATAGGTTAAAACAAATTCAGTCTTATTTCCTAAGTTAGAATTGAGAAAAGATGGCTTCTTCTTTTTTTCCCAAATAAAACTTGCTACGAAATTCGACTCACCGAATATTTCATCACACACCTTTCGTAGGTTTTCAACCTCGTTGTCATCCATTGATATGAAAATCATACCATCATTTGACAAAAGGTCGCGGGCGACTTTCAGGCGAGGATATATCATATTGAGCCAGTCGGTGTGGAAGCGACCGTTGCTCTCGGTGTTGCGCTGCATGGGGTCGAGGACTTGATTACCGTCTTCATCAAAGAGACCACTGTTTGCCTCGAATTCCTCCTTACCCTGCGCGAAGTCGTCGTTATAGACGAAGTCGTTACCGGTATTATAAGGAGGGTCAATGTAGATCATCTTGACCTTGCCGAGATAGTTCTCGCGGAGAACTTTTAGCACATCGAGGTTGTCGCCCTCAATGTAGAGATTTTTGGTGTTCCAAAAATCCACCGAGGCATCCACGTCCGGGCGCAGCGTCTTGTCGGTCGGAGTATTGGCAAGACGTGAAGCGACTCGCTTGTCAGGCCACGTGAACTGATAGCGTTCCTCGCCGGTGTCGAGAGCGTCGGTCGACAACTCCGCCCGCAGCTTGTCGAAGTCAATGGCCAGTTCAGGCTTACCATCTTTATTTATTCGCTCAGTAACGCAATGAGGAAACAATGCGGCAATCTTCGCCACATTACCCTCCACCGCATCAAGGCTTTTCATTCTTAGTTTATCCATTTATGATATTGCTTATTTTTTCTTTTTGTTTTGTTATAAAGAACTCGAATTCTGATTGAATGCTATTTAAACCGATTTCAGAAAATTCAAATTCAATTTGCCAAAAAGGGTCTGACTCTTCATTAAAGGTAATTTCCAAATCATTATGGTTTAAGTTTTCGATAATTTGCAAACGTCCTTCCGGATTTGTAAAATAATCTACATTGAGAGAAAAGTATTTTCTAATCATGTAGAGCATATTAAACAATCGTCCAATGTGATTCTTTTGAGTATCTATGAAAGAAACTTTAATACTATCACATGCTTGAAGATAGAGGATAAATCTGTATGTTACGTCTTTAGATTTTTGCACCCTTTCTTTGAGATATTTTTGACAATATTCTTGGGAATATTCGTGGGCTCGCCAAGCCCTTTTCAAATATTTTATTTCTGAAATATCAAAAAGAGAGATGTATTCGGAACAGACAGGTATTAAGTTAGTTAGTTGAGATAATTGTGTATTGTATTTTATTGTGTTGAGAGTTATTTCTCTATTGAGATTATTTTGAGTAATATTATCATTTCTATTGAGGGCATTTTCATTCTCATTGGATGTACGATTTAGGTCGTTTTGCTTAGCGTCGTTCTTGATTTGCCTACGCAACACCCAAAATGTAACGAAGCAATATATGAGAGAATTACTAAAGGAAGCCCAAAACGACAACCATATTGATGTAGAATTTTCTCCACCAATTTTGCTCCAGTGTCCTAATGGCAATAAAAAATTTAACGCAACAGGAACAAATGGGATTATAATCAACCACCAGTATTCTTTCAAGAAATATTTGAGAGATGATAACTTCATAATCTCGATTTCAGCTTTTGAAGTTCTACGAATAATTCACGCTTGCGGCGCGGCTGCTTGGTGGCGTTCGTCTGACGCTCCAACGCAGCAATTTGACGTTCAAGTTTGGCGCGTTCCTCAACCACGCGTATTTCATCTCGTATGGACATGCCTTTGGCATGTTTAATATCATGTTGAATATCATCGCCGCCATCGTAAACATCGCAAAGCGATGTCCCTACGATTTGTCTGACAATGCTTTCCCATACCTTATCGAGATTGATTCCACAGACCTGTAGGGACATGCTTTTGGCATGTTGCCATGGAGTGGTGTAAAGCTTCGAATAATATACGGCGAGCATAGCCTCGTCCTCGTAGCGCAGAAGAAAGACAATACACTGAGGAATAGCTTTAGCAAGCAACTCAATGCTTTTGGCATCGAAACAGCGTCGTTTCAACTGCACTTCAACCACAAATATCTCTTTGACTTCGTTACCGACGGCGATAGCCGGAACGGTGCGAGGTGATATCCAGTTCACGAAGTCAAGACGTGACACCTCGGCATCGAAACGGTCGCGTTGCGATGGTGTCCAGTCGAACCACTTAAAAAGTTGCGCCTTTGGAAGCGGACGTTTGACTTCGGTGGTTGGTGGGAGATTAAGCATCTTCTTTATTGCGTTATAATCCACACATTGTCTTTATGGCCACCCAGCCAAATACAAGGAATACTAATATCCCAATAAGAAAGTGTTCGATTATATTAATAATTGTGATTATAACAGCTACGAATAAAACTATTGCTACAATTGCTATTATTATAGTTTTTACATCTATATCGGTATCTTTCGATTTCTCTTTGAGAAGTTCGTTTTTCATATCATTACATATTATCTTATTATCAGAAAACAGATTAACTCAAAATCATCGAGTCCGCGGACTTCGTTGCCGAAAAGCGAACCGCTGTCGCCATCGAGGAACGAGAAAAGGTCAGTGGTCTCCTTAACTTTTATTAGTGATGAGATGGCGTCGCCGAGCAACTTGGAGTAAGTGCCCATACGTTGTCCATCGCGAGTTTCGGCATTGAACTTGTGGCAAAGGTCGAGCAGCGGTGTCGCATTGCCTCGACACAAATGGCGCATTGTGTCAAGCAGAAACTTCGGATCAAGGTGGTCAATGTGAATGAAGGTTTCAGATTTGAGGTTTGAGGTTTTAGAATCAGCCCTGACACCTGCCCCCTGAGCCCTGACACCTACATAGACCATATAGAATGGATGGAGCCTGTTCTTACGGTCAATATTGATTGAGTTGTTGCGATTTTTGAGGACAAATATTACACCGGGAGGCGTGTCTTTATCGGCAGGTACGATGGCATGGAGCCCCATTGGGGTATGCTCTATATCATTGTCTTGCTTGATGTATTCAAGGAGGTCGAGGCGAAACTCGTTCAACCCCAAGTCCATAATGGAGACACCTGTGTTCATTTCCTCAATATCCACGACTTCCTCTTTGAGGCGTTCCAACTGGTCTCGACGATATTTAAGGTCGCCTTGCTCGGCATCGGTGAGCGGATTATCATCGCCGGTGGCAGTGAGTACCGACACTTTCATGCGGGCCTCGACACGTCCTTTGAGGTCGATGTATTCATCCAAGTCCATGTCCGGCCAGTAATTCACAAGTTGGATTACGGCGTTGCGCGAGCCGATGCGGTCAATACGCCCGAAGCGTTGGATTATGCGTACCGGATTCCAGTGTATATCGTAATTGATGAGATAGTCGCAGTCTTGGAGGTTCTGTCCCTCCGAGATGCAGTCAGTGGCGATAAGCACATCAATTTCCTCATGAAGATTGGGATAGACGGCAGCCTTTTCTTTTGATATAGGCGAAAAAAGAGTGAGGACTTTATTGAAGTCCATTTTTTCACGCGTCTTGATTGTGCAACGCGCTTCGACATCGCCGGAGATAAGGGCCGTGTTAAGCCCAGTGCGTTCCTTGATGAGCGGCGCAATATTCTCATAGAGATATTGAGCCGTATCGGAAAATGCTGTGAAGATTATGATTTTCTTGTTGCCGGGATTGATCGGGTTGGCGAACTTCGAGCGAATATCGTCTATGAGCAACTGAAGTTTGCTGTCATGCTCAGGTGTAATATCTTCAAGCATGTACAGCAGTGTGCGGAGATTATCGAGGTCTTTGACGAGATATTCACGCCACTGCACATAGTCCATGTCGGCAAGGTCAATCTTTGTTTTCTTGCCGCCGATAAAGACCGAATCTTCGCGTTCATCGAAGTCAAGATTGGAGTCAAAGTCATAATCATTGACAGTTGAGTGACCACCATTTGCGGCGAGCCTATCTATAGCGTCAACAGTTGTCTGAATGAAATCCTTAATGCGTGTAAGCGTCAAGCGGAAAGAATTGACCGAACTTTCAAGACGTTTGAGCAGGTTGATACTCATAAGTTGACGGATACCTCGTTCACGGCCTGAACGGGAGAGATTTCCGAGCGAGCCGTCAGTCTTTGTGTCAAGATACTTTTCAAGTTTGCTCGGCAAAATAAAGTCAGATGGGGTGTAGATGGCGAGGTTAAGTTCGGTTACGCTGACAAAGATATCGTTGAACGATACGGCTGTCGGTAAGTCTGTGAGCTTGGGCGAGCGAGAGATTGGCTTCAATCGTTCCGGGAACTTACCGATGTCAGTAGTATCGTAATATTGCTCGATGTGTTTGCGGCTTCGGGCTATGGTAACACTGTCGAGCACTTCAAAGAAGTCAAAGCTCAGGAGCGAGAGCAGATTTTTTGTGGTACGTTCTTCCGGAGGCATTTTCGACCAACGGTTGAAAGCAGACTGTGCGTCACGAAATATTTTGTCAATGGATGATGTGGTGTTGAGCAGCGCATCCATTCGCTCCGAGTCGCCCTCATAGGCAAGCTGTAACTGATTACGAAGGTCGTTAAATCGGTTGTTGACAGGTGTGGCCGACAACATCAGAACCTTCGTCTTGACTCCTGCGCGGATAACCTTGTTCATCAGTTGGAGATAGCGGTTCTCGCGCGGGTTTTCGTCGTTTTCATCGGTGGTCACTTTACCACCGTTGCGGAAGTTGTGGCTTTCGTCGATAACGACAAGATCGTAGTTGCCCCAGTTGATGTGTTCGAGGTCAAGACCGTTGCTTTGCCCGGACTGACGCGAAAGGTCGGTATGATAGAGAATATCATAGCGCAAGCGGTCAGCGACAAGCGGATTGTTGACGTAGTTGCTGCGGTAAGTCACCCAGTTTTGATGCAATTTCTTCGGGCAAAGAACGAGAACTGACTTGTTGCGGTTCTCGTAATACTTGATTACGGAAAGTGCGGTGAATGTCTTACCGAGACCCACGGAGTCGGCAAGAATGCACCCGTTATACTTTTCGAGCTTGTTGATGATAGCGAGAGCCGCATCGCGTTGGAAGTTGTAGAGTTTGCTCCAGATTACACTCGACTTGAAGCCGGTGGCTTCGTTAGGCAAAACGTCCTCCGAAATATCTTCAAGAAACTCGTTGAAAATATTGTAGAGCGTAACGAAATAGATAAACTCCGGCGCATTTTCCTTGTAGGCGTTGGTGATGTTGTCGAGCACCTGCTCGGTAACGACTTGCAGTTTTTCGCCATCGTGCCACACTTGATTGAAAAGATTCAGGTAGAACTGCGACATCGGAGCATCTGTACGTTGAACGAACTGATAGGCATTATTACCTCGTTCACACCCGAGGTCAACAGTTGTAAATCCTGTGATGGGCATATAATTGACATCATCGACGTTGATGAAGCCCATCATATTTTCATTGGTGCGGTTCGACTTAAAACAAGCCTTTTGCCTGATCCATTCGGCACACTCCTTCGCTACGGCCTTAAGCAACAATTCATTGCGGAGTTTTATCTCAAACTCCGAACCAAATAAATCGCGCTCACGGTTAAGACGTGGTATGTAAAATTCTCGACGCTGCTTGTCGGCTTTCTCAGTGGTAAACGAGGGAGAAGTAAAGATAAAACGCAACTCATCTATATCTTTCAACTGCTCTTTAAGTTCTTGAAAGGCATAAATCGAAAAACTGGCTGCTGCTATTGACACACGACTGCCTGATTTGATGGTAGCCACCAAGTCGTCGCGTAAGGTTTGATTTATGTTGTCAATGAGTTGCACTTCGGGTCACTCGCTTTCATAGCCATTGACTCCGATATGGCACAATTAGATTGGTTTGGGCAAAAAGAAAAGCGGGAGTCCTTATCGTTACTCGCACCGCTGTTCAAGGCCTTAGGACGTGCCCAACTCACCGGATTGAGCAACAGACTCCACGCTGTTATATGCAAATACCCCAAACCCATTCCAAGCAATGCTTGAAATGAGCCCGGATAGGTATATACATACCCGTGGCGTCTATTGCTGCTATGCCTTCGGTGAGTTTTCAGAGTGTCCTAAGTTCTGAACAGCCAGAGACAAAGCGTCAATATACGCTTTTCTTAAATATGTCATTCGATTTCCCGCGTGCCGTAGCGATAAACTCCTCTGAGCAACGCTCCCACAGCGTGGAAGTCTATCTGCAAAAATAAGCAATTAATTTTAGATTACAATTGTGTAAGTAAAGAAAAAGGAGTTAAGCGGTGGGCTTAACTCCTTCGGGTGAGTTGTCTTACCAGGATTCGAACCTAGACAGGCAGAACCAAAAACTGCAGTGCTAC
>OFGR01000072.1_pt1 | contig 92493 bp, 76 predicted proteins | sample 1521811 | NCBI WGS metagenome assembly OFGR01 (sample SAMEA3504098, study PRJEB24116) | mouse gut metagenome | biome: mouse gut; feature: mouse-associated habitat; material: faeces | place: Denmark | collected 2011 | reverse complement strand
TACGCTCAGAGCGGTATCCGCCGGAGAAAATCCGCCCGCCCACGTGAGCCTCATCGCTCACACCGATCAACTGCCCCGCCCGAGTGTAATCCATGTCCGAAAGGTAGACATTATTCCCGTAATCCACAAGCTTATAGCGCATAATATTACCGTCGCTGTCGTAAAAATTCACAGCAAGGTTGTATTTGCCGGAAAAAACACTGTCGGATGTGAACACCGCCGTGCGTGTGGCCGTGAGAAGCCCCAACGGACTGCCGTTATAGTCCGCAGGAGCTGATGCCATCACCGACTCGTCCGGAACAGCATCATAGCTGTCGTAGTAATAACTCTTGAGCACATACGCATTGGCTATGCCGGATGTATCGGCAGCTTCGGCGGCGAGCCACAGCGATTCATCCACGACATCGTCGCATATACCCTCCTCATGCACTCTGCCTGCCCGGTCGTAGCGCATGTAGCGGCGTTTGCCCTGCGCTCGCAGATTGCCGTCGCGTGAGAATACCGGCCTGCCATCGGCATCGTACATCGTCTCCACAGCATCGCATCCGGGTACTCTGACTGAGCGCAACTGACGGCGTCCGTCATAGACATAGACAAAGGCATAACGCGAGATGTCCGCCGACGATGATAGGCTGAAATCTCCCGGCTTACCCAATCCGGTCGTCTGTGCCATAGGTTGCAGCACCACAATCGGAGTGCCGAAAGCATCGTTGACAAAGTATGTATCTGCTATCTCATCGGGCGAATATACATTGCCGGTGCACTTGCGCTCGAGCACCTTGTGTCCGAGCATATCCGTGAACACGAGCGAGATATGCTTTTCCGGGTCGAGTTCGACCGATACAGTAAGTTCACCCTTGCCGTATGGTCCGTGGCAAGTAAGTCTGTCGCCGCTTACGCTGTATCTCAGACAGTTGTACAGAGACTTGCCCGCATCGTTGAGCCGTAAGGAAGTCGTGGCCGGATAATCCTGCATCAGTGCTCCGGGCTGAGTCACGGCCATAGTATTTGTGCCCGGACGTCCGAGGTAGTCTGTGGAAGCATAGGCCGTTTCATCGTCGTAGTAGCTTTTGGCCAAAGACATAAGACCATCAACTGATGGCAGATTGCCGCCGCTCGTCGGGAGTGGCATCCATTTGCGCACCTGACGGCCTACGGCATCGTATTCCGTATATGTCGTTATATCCACTCCATCCCCTCCGGCATCTCGTTCTATGCCGGCAATCTCATCGCCAAATCCGTCGTATACTATGGTGGTTTCAGCCATCGCTGAGAAATCCTCGCCCGCAAGCACACTTGTGGTGATCTCGTTGCGGGGATGAGTGTCGGTATAGAGACTGTATTCATACTTTTTGAGCACAGTGCCGTCGGCACGTGTTTCCTGTGCGAGACGCCCGCCCTCATAGCTATAGCGCATCTCCGCTCCGTCGGGAGTGCGTATGCCGGTATATCCCACAAGGGGTATGCTGCTGTAGTTCCACTCCAGACGTGTGCCGGCTATGCTATGCGACGAGAGCATATCGCCGATCCAACTGTAGGCAGTCTCCGGCTGTCCGCGTCGGCGCACCGATAGCGGATGTCCCGAAGCATCATATCCGCCGAACAGAATTTCGTCGGCCGGAGGATTCGCGCCATAACGTACCGACAACCGCTGCGTCCGCCAGATACCATTGGCCTGACTGTAGCTGAATTCGCGACGGAGCGTGTCGGTATCATCGACCACCCACATCTCCTCTACCGGCAGCATTGCCGCCATCTGCGGTTTCGCTCCTGAAGGATTGATGCTCTTTTCGTGCGAGGTGACAGTGCGCCGGTATATCTTCCGCGAACCCGTTGTTGTGGTAGTGGCGGTGGGGATCATCTCAGCACCTTCGTCCCGGCCGTAGGCAAACAGCACCTCACCGGGCCAGGGCATAATCTCCGACGAATCCACTACCACGGCATTTTTGACCATAGGATACACGAGAATCGGATGTTTGGATTTATGATAAGGCTTCATTCCGGACAGCAGTTCCCGGCTGATACGCCCGAAATGATTCAGGACCACAGTAGTAGTCGAATCGCCTCCATCGAAGTAGCGTACAGTGGTCACTGAGTCGCAGATCACTCTGGCCGAGGTGGTCATGATGTCGTTGATGCAGAAATCGTCCTTGCTCTTGAAATCATACCCGCCCATACGGTTGGCGTTCTGCCGGATCAGAATCTCATAGTTTATGCCCGTGTGCAGAGTCTGCTCATCGAACATCTTGTATGAATACCTCTCGACCGCCTCGGGAATGTATTTGCCGTCCGAATCGCATCTGTACACGGTCTTGCAGACTATCGGGGCTTTTTCCATGTAGTTTTCCACGAAGTAAGTGTTGAGTGGCGGCACAGACATCAATTGCAGATTAAGATTCCCGACGTTGGAGTAATACCATTGCTCGCCACCGTTGCTTCTGACGCGCCGTTTGCTGCTGCCAGAGGTTGGACCATAGTTTGCTCCGAGGCCTCTGACGAGCCTGCACCTCGGCGTGTCGAACTCGTAGACAGTGCGTAGCGGAGTATCCATTCCGCTGCCCGATATAGTCTCGGTCACATTGCCATAATAAATATTGGCATTCTCGAAGGCGTGGCCTGCCGAGCGCGATCGGCCTGATAATGTCAGCGTCAGGGTATAGTTTTCATATCCCGCCAGATCCACCAGCAACGATCCGGAGAGGGCCGCGAAGAATTCCATCCCGATTTCCTCCAGGGAGATGCTGCACACAGGATCGGAGTATCCGAATGTGCGTATGCGCTGTCGGCCGCTGACCTTATCGGTCGTAATAATGCTTCTGATACGCAGCCCTATAGCTGCCGTCTTGTCGCCACGGTAAGGGACTGTGGACTGTTCGTATTCATATTTCACGGATATTCCCATCGAACTGCTCCACCCCGACATGGCTCCATCGGTGACAAATGTTGCATCCGGCAACCTGCGCGGGTTTATATTGCCATCTTGAAGCAGTATGCTCCGGTATTGGTTGTCATTGAAGAAGTAGCAGTTGGCGTATCCGAACAGATCGCCGCATCTCGACGCCCCGAGGTGGTGGTAAGAGAAGTCGCGGTGCTCGAGGGATACCTCCCCACTGCGAATGTCCACGCTGTTGAGAAACAGACGTCCGTGGTTCAGAGCTGAGGTGAATTCCGCAGTCCTGACTTCCGCTCCATCGGGCGAATATACCGTCATTCCGCTTATACATACCGGCGAGCCATCGAAACCGGTAGGCACATCCTTGAGGCTGCTGATCCCAAACTCTACCGTGGCTGTGCGGGTCTTTATCCTGCGTAGTACCCGTTGGTTTATATACGTGGTACGGCTTCCGCCGAGTCTTGGCGACAGATTTTTGGGCATGCCTTCCCACAAAATGCCGTTGGTGGACGACAGTGTCGTAGAGATGCCACCCGAATCGTGGGTCTTGGTCCATTGCGGTGCGTCGGCGTATTCGAAGTCCACAGTCTCCTCGCCTTGCGGACTGCTCATCCGGCTCAGATGCCAGGTCGTCACTGCTGTGTAGCCATAGTCTGCCGAAGTACTGTTGTAAGAATCAGCCTGACTCAAGAAGTCGCTTTCTTCGCGTACGTCAAAAATATACACGCTTCCGTCCGAGGCCACTATTTTGAAATCAAAGTTCCCGTCGGCAGCCTCAATGCATTGTATATCCACCTGCTGCTTGGGCAATTGGATCACTTTATATACACCATCATCCTTGGTCAGCAGAAAAGTACCCGAATGTCCGGCCACGCTGTATGAATAGATATCGCGTGAACTGTCGGTCTTGCCGGTCATCAGATTCTTGAAATATTCTGGAGCTTCTATATCGGTCAACGTTCTGCAACTCTGTATATTGAAGTCGTCATTTTCGTCCGGCAGACCGACCACACGCCGGCATATACTGCCACCGGCATTCAGACTCCAGCCCATTCCGATCCATCCCGAAGCTTCATCAGCCTTGTAGCCGCGGAGACCGTAACTCAAGGATATGGGAATGCTCAGATTGCCACATGCTATGGTATACAGAGGCATCGACAGAGTTCCCGCACCTGTGGCAGGCGACATCTGATCATCGGCATACTTACCATACGTGGCTACTTCGGGCGACGGCAATGCCACAGGGTCTCTCAGGGCAGCGGCCTGTGTGAAGTCCACACCATCCTCCGCACTCACCGGCACAGCCGCGAGCATCAGCAGTGACAATACCGTATATTTGGGAGAAAGGCGCATGTTGGTTTGGTCTTATGGTTGTCTAAGGCAGAAAAATCTTCTCACATCGGCTTTTGTCACCGGCCGAGAAATACAGCAGATATTGTCCGGGGGGCAGTCCTATACGGTTAAGCGAAATATCGCAACCGCCATCAGATGCTACAGGCACATCATGTCGGTAGCCGAACACTCTCCCCGGCACATCTGTCAGAAGTACCGAGATCGTCGTCTCCTCCACGTTCTTGACGGTGATATCAATCGAAGAATCAGAGTATCCGATATTGATTTCCGCGTTCAGAACACCACCGTTAACCATACTGTCGCTAGGCTCATTCTCAATAAGTGAGGCTATGCGGTCTGCCAAATTCATAGCCTGAACTGTAGGCTTAAAGTCGATCTCGGATTGACAGTCGGGCGGGCACACATACAACCGCGTATCAGTCGAGCCATTCACTGTATATTGAATCATTCTTGCCACAGGGTAACGATTGGTAAACGTGTACCATCTCAGCTCGCGTCTGCATTCTGTTCCGGTCACAGCCGCACTGTCAGGAACAGTACCGTCAGCATTCGCGCCTAAGTAAGAAGATTCAATCTGCTGCTCTATCATTATCACAGGGCAAATGGTATCGCCCGGTTCAAATATCAATTTACCCGCTTCGGGAAGTTTTATTGTCGCAGTGGATTTCGAGATGTAATATTCACTCATCCACCTGCTCTTGATTTCCTCCACGGTCAGTTGCGGTTCAGCCCCTGTAGGAAGAATCGGAATCTCGGGGCTATATACCCTGCGAGTGTCGGCGGTTTCCCGGCATGAAAGCATCAGAGCGGAATCGCGCAGCACGAAATCAGTACGATAATCATCAAAAAACTCGTAGACCACAGAATCTTCCACGCATCTGTACATAGCCCTGCACATGCCTGATTTGTCGAGATGGCTGAAATCCCATACACCATCGTCCGCCGATATATCGCCGGTATTGCCGCAATTCAACAGCGAATAAGAGACACAGTCCTTATCCGCAGGCATCCAAATGGATGCGCTTAATGCGATGGCTGATATTAGAAATTGATTGATGACAGGCACGATGTGATTCTTTTCGCTGACAATATACGCATAATTTTTGAATTAATAAATCAAATTGCAATGTTTTATGCGAAAGTCTTCTCTAATCATAATCACAATGCCGTCAGGCTGCGATAGTGTGTATATCGCGGGCCTGACGGCATTGAAGATGGAGTTATATTAAGAAGGTTTTTAAGGCTGATCAGAGTCCCACCAGATCGGGATCGAAGGCATGTCCAGTTCGGCATACCATCCGTCGGACTTTGTCGAGCCTTCGACCTCGCGACCGATTGCGTTCAGGTTGTCGAGGTTGTACATCGGCTCTTTGTCGTTGTAAGGCCAGCGCCTTGGCTGCTTGCCCATAGGGATCACCTGCTGTGCGTTGGCGTCGGTGAAGTATTCGAACGGCACATGATAGTTGAGGAAGATCTGCGGGTCGAAGTCGTAGCGGCGCATATCGTTCCATTGTTCGATCGAGAACATCATAGCTATGTGCTTCTGAGTCATGATCTTTGCCAGATTGATGTCGGCTTCCGATCCTATACCGTTATTGATGAAATTGTCTATCTCGGCAGCTTCGATGGGTTTGAACGACGGGCACGAGGCCAATGACGGGTCTTCGGCTACCCATGTGCGCAGTTTTGCATCCATCATCTCGATATGAGCCTTGATGCCGTCGCGGTATGCGTTGAAAGCTCCCGTGCGGTCGCCACGGCGCATCAGCACTTCGGCGCGGATGAAGCATGCTTCAGCATATGTCGCGATATAGCTCTGCGAGGATGCGCGTGTATGGAATGTTCCGGATGTGGCGCTGCGGTCATCGCCCTTGCCTTTCTGTCCGTCGGTAAACCACAGCAGGCTGGTAGCGCCTAAGTAGCCCTTTGAGCCGGACTTTTCATGGACATAGATTGTGTCGGCTGCAAGGTCAGGAGCGTTGGTCGAGAATCGTCCACCATCCCATTTTGTTTGGTTGGGACGGTTCGCGCCTGTGAGGCGGAAGTTGGTGTTCATATCGAGTCCCACCGAGCGACGCCAGAGTCCGTCCTCGCTCCATTTGAGACCTTCGGGAGATGCGAGCGTTTTTTGCGAGCGTGCCCAGGGTATGATCTTGTCGGCACGTGGGTCTTCTACTCCGTAGCCTCCGAAATCGGTCAGGTTGTCGACTGCGAACTGGGTGATGAAATAGTTGTTGTTCATACCCATCACCGAATATAGCGGAGAGTACAGAACCTGTTCGTTCCAGTTGAGGTTATCGGTGGTAGAACCTTTCTCGTCGGTGTGGTTGATGATCATGTTGTCGGCATTGCTGATCTGGGCTTTGTCGAGGCAGGCGAGTATTTCGTTGGCATCCCATTTATAGTCTGTATACGAGCCTTCGCCTTTCTTGATGAGCTTATTGAGCATGCGCGCTTTCAGCAGGTATGCTGTCTTGATCCAGGTGTTCACGTTGCCGAGCGCCCAATAGTCGTTGGCGCTGAGGGGATATGCACCTACTTCCTGCTGGCGGGAGAGGAATTCAATGGCACGGTCCAGATCGTCGAGCACACCCTGATACACCTGCTTGGCGGTGTCATAGCGCGGATTACCGTTTTCTGTGAAGGCGTCGCTGTAGGGCACTTCACCGAACACGTCGTTGAGCAGCATGAAGTTGTATGCCTTTATAAGATATGTCGCACCCACGTAGTGCCATGCGCCGGCTTCGGTCGCTGATTCGATGGTGGGATTGATGTTCGGGCCGGCCCCGTTGTAAGTCCATTGCAGGACGTTGTTGGAGCGCCAGTTCACTACGTGCCATTTGCTGAGTTTACCCTGATTACCGGTGGGGGCGTTGTTGGCCCAGTCGCCGGTTGTGAGGTTGGCCGCCATCGCCGCCATCATGTAGGCATGGTTGGTGTAAAATTCCATGTAGGCGAGGCGATAGTAGTAGGGTGCAGCGCCTTCGGTGGGAGTATTGGGATCGTCGTTTACGTCAAGCCAGTCGCTGCACGATGTGAGCGACATGGTTGCCGCAGCCGATATTATCAATGTCTTTAAGAGTTTCATATTCATGTAGATGCTGAGGAGTGGGGTTAGAATGTGAGATTAACGCCGAAAGAGAAAGTGGCTGTGGACGGTACGCCGCAGGATTCGAAGCCAACCGATGAGCTACCGCCTGCTCCTGCTCCTGATGCAGCCACTTCAGGGTCTCCGTTGTAGTTGGTGAACAGCAGCAGGTTGGTTGCGCTTGCTGTGACCACTGCGCGTTTGATTGCCTTTGTCTTGGCAAGCAGAGTGGTGGGAAGCTCATAGCTCAGCGAGATGCTGCGCAGACGGAGCGAGTTCACTTTGGTGATGTAGTGCGAGTGGTCGAGGATATACGTGTTCTGGAAGTAATTGGCGATTACGTTGTGTCCGGAGGTCATGACACCGCCCACGTTGTACACGCCGTCTTCCTTATAATCTGTGGATGAGAATACATAGTTGCCGTTGGCGTCTGGAGTGCCGGAGACACCGGCGATGGTGATACCATTGCGGCGCGCATTTGCAGTGAATACGCTTGTACCTGCCTGGTCCATAGCCATTGCTGTGCCGTTGAATACGGATCCGCCTACGCTGAATTCCCAGAGCATGCTAAATGTGAAGTTCTTGAAGCGCAGTACGTTGTTCCATCCGCCATAGAATTTAGGCTCTCGGTTGCCCATGTTGAATTTTTCTTCGGATTTGTCGCGCTGTGGCATTCCGTTTGCGTCAAGTATAAGCTGGCCACCTGCGGGTTTGAGCGATGTGGTTCCGTCGGGATTGGTTACTGTCATCATTGTCCTTTGCTCCACACCGTTTGCGTCGATATAGGTGTCGGGGACACGCAGGTACTTGTAGCCTGCTATGGCCATGAAGTTGCCGTTGTTGAACGAGGCGGCTTGGGCGTTGGAGTACTGCACGTCGGTCACGTACATTACGTTCTGTCCGTCCATGAGGCCTTCGAGGCGTCCGCGGTTGCCGGCCATGTTGATGCCTGTCTCCCAGGTCCAGTCGCGTGTGTCGATCGGAGTGCCGGAGATTGACAGTTCCATACCCTTGTTGAGCACGTTGCCTATGTTGGCCGACCTCAGGATGTAGCCTGTGGCGAACGATCCGCGGGGCGACATTATCTGGTTGTATGAGTCATTGGTATAGTATGCGTAGTCGAGGCGCAGGCGGTTGCGGAAGAATCTGAGTTCCACGCCTACTTCCGTCGATTTTGTCATCTCGGGTTTGAGATACGGGTTTCCGCTCTCCCAGAAGTTTCCTATGCCGGTCATACCTTCGAGGAAAGTGCCGACGGGCCACAGTGTGGTGGCTGTCTCGTAGGGAGATGTGTCTTTTCCGACCTTGGCCCAGGATGCGCGGATCTTACCGAACGACAGAGGGCTGTCGGCAGTCATCCATCCTTTGTCCTGGAGGAACTGTGTGAATACTATAGCACCGCTCACGGAGGGGTAGAAGTAGCTGCGGTTGCTTTTGGGGAGTGTTGAGGTCCAGTCGTTGCGTCCGGTCACGGTCAGGAATACCGTGTTGCGCCAGTCGGCGCGGAATTCGCCATAGACGCCCACGAGGCGTTTTGTGGTGCGGTGCGAACGGAAGGTCTTGTCGGCGTCTGCCACATTGTCGAAGCTGTAGAAGTCGGGCACTTTGAAGCGGTAGCCCATAAGTCCGGTCTGCTTAGTGGTGGTATTGTCGGTCGATGTACCCAGAAGGAGGTTGAAACCGAAGTCGCCGAAAGTCTTTGCGAAGTTGGTCATGAAGTTGGTGGTCACGTACTGGTAGCGTGAGGTGTTCTCGCTGAGCATACCGTCCTGCCATAGGTCCTTGGTTACACCGCCAGCGCCGATACGTTTGTTGTTGTCCATAGTGTAGTTGTCGACACCAGCGCGGAAGTTGATCCACCACCAGTCGGTGAGGTCTGCTTTCACGTTGAAGCTACCTGTGAAGCGCACGGTCTTGTCGTTGAGCTTGTTGCGGTTTATGATCCAATAAGGGTTGTCGCTTTCCTCCCAAGGCTCGATGTCGGTGCGCATGCGGTAGCGTGAGCCGTCTTCGTTGAGGTAGTGCGTCATGTCGTCCATCACACCGAATGTATAGATTCGCTGCAATGCACCGTTCATGTTAGAGTTGTAAAGACCTGCACCCGTCAGGGTCTTGTCGGTTCTTGCCTCTGAATAGGCTGCGTTTGCCCCGAAAGTGAAGAATTTCCATTTCTGCTCGCCGTTGAAGCGGAATGTGCTTTTGGTGTATCCGGTGGTGGGCACTACGCCATCCTGATCGAAGTATGATCCGGAGAGATAGAAATTTCCGTTTTCATTTCCACCTGATATGCTGACGCTTGTGTCCCAGATAGCACCGTGCTGGAAGAAGTCTTCGAGCTGATCGCCATAGATACGGTCGCCGGAGGAGAAACGCTCGCCCCAGGAGTTGTAGCTGTTTGTCTCGTATACCGAGCCGGTGTACTGCTTGTTGTCGTCATAAGTGTCGCGTATCACACCGCGTTTATATACGTTCTGCATCTTGGGCACGTCTTTCACCCAGGAAGTAGTGTATTTGGCTGCCAGGTTGACCTCTACATTGCCTGACTTGCCTTTCTTGGTGGTGATAATGATCACACCGTTGGCAGCGCGCGAACCATAGAGGGCAGCGGCGGCGGGGCCTTTCAGCACCGACATGTTTTCGATGTCCTCGGGGTTAATGTCCATCAGTCGGTTGGACGATGTGGTCGATTGGCGTGTAGAGCCGTCGAAAGCTGAATCGCCGCCTACGCTCGAGGAGTTGTCGTATATTATGCCGTCCACGACGAACAGAGGCTGGTTGTCGCGCGACTCCGAACCTGATGTTCCTCCGCGGAGGATAATCTGTGCGCCTGAGCCTGCCGCTCCCGACGATTGTGTGATGTTCACGCCGGCTATCTTGCCCGACAGCGAGTTGATCGGGTTCGCTGTCTTGTTGCGCATCAGTTCATCTGAGTCGATGTCGTCGATCGCATAGCCAAGCGATTTCTTGTCTTTCTTGACACCGAGTGCTGTCACTACCACTTCGTTGAGTACCTCAGCCGATGGTGTCAGGTGTATGGTCATGCCGTTGGCGGCTTTGAATTCTTCCGTCTTATATCCCACGTATGATACGGAGATGGTGGTGCCGGGTGCTATCCGCAGGCTGAACCGGCCGTCGCTGTTTGTCGATGTGCCTTCCTGCTTGCGGCCTTTCACCATAATTGATGCACCTACGGCCGGGTCGCCGTTTTCGTCAACGACAGTTCCGGTCAGCGTCGAGATGTTGCCCGTAGTCTGCTGCTGTTGTGCTCCGGCGCTTGCAAAAGCCGTCGGTATTGCCGGACCTGCAAGTAGCCCGCACGACAGCGCTATGCCAAGAACAATCTTCTTATTCATCATTGTGTATAGGTTTGATTGGGTTTTGATATTGCTTAATTTGATGTCATCCTGGTGGTTATCAGCCGATTTTTATTTTCGGCGTATAAATCGATGGCCAAAATTATGTAATAAAATCCGTAATTCACCTTTGTTTGTCAACTTTAACTTTATTTATGTAACGTGTACGTATTTTCAGAAAAATATATACAATGTAGCTCTTGTGTAAAAAAATCGGGAGGGCATGCCGGCACACCCTCCCGATAGTGGTTATGAAGCTTATTACTCTAAATTTCGGAAAAGTTGTCGAAATTTCGCCAGCCATTGGCAAAGTAATAGTCTTCTATGCTTCCATCAGGGACATGTACAATTACGTCGGAGTACATGTGCTCGCAATCTTCGCAGAAAGAATCTTCGCAATTGAAAGCATATGGAGCCATCCATTCCACGCAAAGAAGCCTATCTCCAGAATAGTCAGCAAAAGGCGGCTGCGGATTATTGGTGTAGATTTCTTTCAGTGCGGGAAGGTGCGCGAAGCATGATGAGTGGATTGCCTTTAGTGATGGCGGCAGGATGAGAGTTTCAAGAGTTTTATTGTTGGAAAAAGCGTTATACCAGATTTCTTCGATTTTGTTGCCGAGCTCAAGCTTTTTTGCCTGCAAATTCGTAAAGGCGAAATTCTCTACCTTTTTCACAGACGATGGCAGTACGATGCGGTCAAGGGCGCGAGCCGATGCACTTGCCGGTAGTTTCATCGCATCTTTTGTCCCGGCTGACGAACATGGCGAGGTTGAAAGTCTTATCTGCTCATGCAGATAGGAATAAAAAGCGTAGCGGGGAATCACAGTCACACCGTCCGGGATGATAAGTTCCCCCTCGCCTATGGCATTGCCTAAGAAGCAGAATTCACCGAGTTTATTGACTGTCTTTGGGACTTCAAGATCCATCAGGAGAAGACCGGCGAAAGCGGAAGTTCCGATTTCTTTGATATTTTTTGGTAGAACGAGGTGGAATATCGGCAATTGCATGCAATACTCGACCGTTTGTCCATTCTCTGCAGTTGTGTTTGAAATCTGCACCATTGCTTCCTCAGGGATTTTATTATCCTTGAATTCAGCTTCGCTCAAGTTGAGGTTTATAAGATAATGTCCGGCGGCATAGTCGGATATATACCTGAGGTCGGTTTTGTCCATTGGGCCGGAGACAGTGAGGGCATCCATCCCTTCGGTTTTTCCCGACAGCACACTTTCCAATGTCCCGGGGCTTTCAAGAGTGACGGTTATATGATTTTCCGGAGACTGATTTGCATAGGCGAAGAATTTACTGATAGCATCCGAGATTTCATACTTTATACCTTCTGTGTATACAATCTCATCTATTTTCAGCAGGTACTCGTCATCAGTGGGAAAAGTCGGTTCATCAACACTGGATGAATGGCAAGAGGGGAGGCAGATAACAGTAGATGCAAATAGCCATCTGAATATATGATTGAATGTAAGATTCATAATATTACTGTTTTATATTGAAGTTAGTGAATTTGTCGTTATACAGGCTCTTGGAAGTCATGACTGTGTGCCTACTGTTCGGAAATCTTTTGGAACTGACTCCATACCGGGGCTGCTCTGTATGCGTCTCGCCGACCCGCCGGCACATGAAGGGTGATTCTCTGGTACACATTACTGCAATATACGCAAGATGAGTTATAGCAGTTGAAAGCATAGATTCCATTATGGTAAGGCGATGAGTTTTCTGCATCGGGAGGCGTTGAATTATAGCTGTATATATCTGTAAGAGCCGACAGGTCGGCGAAAGCACCACTGTCTATCGACTTGAGTGAGGAGGGGAGTTCAAGTATTTCAATTGCATGGTTGTTGAAGAATGCGTATGCTCCGATTTCTTTGATACCGTTGCCTAATTCGAGTTCTTTTGCCTGCACCGATCGAAATGCATTATTTTCCACTGTGGTCACGCTCTGTGGCAGCACTATGCGAGTGAGCGAGCGTACGGGTTGAGCAGAATATTGGTAACTGCAAAATGCGTCTGATGGAATGGTCGTCACTCCGTTTGGAATCACAAGCTCGCCATCACCGATTGTGTTTCCTAAGAAGCAAGATTTGCCTATGTGTTTTAGGCTTTCAGGTAGCTCAAGATCCATAATCATAAGGCCCGCGAAAGCGGCAGTACCTATTTTCTGGAGATTTTTGGGCAAAATAAGGTGGAATACAGGCAGACCGGCGCATATTTCTCCGATTGAATTGGAGGAGAAATACTCTCTGCCGATTGTTATTTCCATAGCTCTGTCGGGAATGGTATTGTCACTGAACTGTGCGAGGCTAAGATCAAGAGATATGAGGTAGTTCTGCTTTACGTATTCTGCTACGTATCTCAAATCCGCCTTGTTCATCGGTCCGCTGACTTTAAGAGCATCCATACCTTCGGTTTTGCCTGCGAGAGCATCCGAAAGTGTTCCGGCATTCTCAAGAGTTACCGATACGGGGTTCTCCGGAACTTGCTTTGATAGCTCGTAATAATCTTCGAAGATACCTTCACCATCGGTCAGTACTCCCTTGGAATAGACAGTACCGTCGAGATACATGGAGAGGGTTCTCGGCTCAGGTGATTCCGGCTCATCGGAATTGCTGCATGAACAAACCGAAAGTACGACAACGCACACCTGCAATACGGATAAAAAAGTCTTTAATTTAAATGGACGTTTCATTGGATGATATTTATTTTGAAAATTTATACGTGTCTATTACTTCTCCGTTTAGGGTACAAGTCAATAAATATACTCCAGATTGTAGATAATATGTCGGTATATTGATGTCCTTTTCATCCATTGATAATTCTTTTGAATATATTATGTTACCGTTAGCAATCGATGTCAATGTCAAGTTGTATCCACTAACCGGAGTCTCGTGCATTATAATATTGATTCCGTTTGAGAAACTTTCGTCATATGAGATATATTTGATTCCGAAATCTACAGAAACTCTAACTTCGTTATCCATAAGTTCACCCTCTGGAGTAATTGCAACTATGCGGTAGGTGTCATTGCAATTTTCAGGCTTCAATTGAAGTGTACGACCGGTTGACACCTTTTGATTTTTGGAGTTATACCAAGTTGGTAAGAATGGGAAATCAGGATCAGGATTTATTGTTCCGATTCCACCACCCCAAATCAAGGAATCAATTGGGATTGCTTCGAAGCTCTTTTGTGGGGGAGTTAGATTGATGGTTTGTCCGCCAAGAATATTGTCGTTATCGTCTGTCTGTACTATATCAAATGTATAATTTTCTCTTGTACCTGTTGCATCATAAAAGTTGAATATAAAAGATATTCTCCCAATTCCATAGGGACTCATTATTATTTTTGAGTACTCACTGAAGTCTTCGGTCATTTCAGTTGCATATGGACTATAATCACTACTTGCAACAGCCCTTGTGCAATTACGACCTCTTTCCCAAGCTCGATAAACAGTTGGAGACATATCTACAGTTACATTTGCATGTTTGAACAAATTTTTTGAATTTTCGTCGCGCCAATGAAATTTGAGTTTGTAAGATTTTTCCTCATCTACAGGGTTGTAAAAGAACATAGCAGTTGAACGGACTGTGTCAGTTTGTTCAATAATGGTGTATGTCGATTGTGCTGTGCCAGAGAATTTGTTTATGTCCAAAGATGGGTCTTTATCAAGATTGTTGTCGTCGACAATTGCAGCATAGATTGTGTATTGGTGGAACTCCGGAAGTGTCGTGCTTTTTGATAACTCATCTGGAATATTCAGACATGTAGAGTAAACTTTTGACGAATTTGGACTGATATCCGTTAGCTTTATGTCTGCCAAATGGCCTCCAAATGGTTCGGTGTCGTAATAAGTGCCATTACCGTTGAATAGATACGAGTTAATCATAGATGTTGCTTGAGCCCAATAAAGACGCAATGTCTTTCCAGAGTCATACTTGCTTCCGTCATTAGTAATTCTGACATTTACCCATGCTCGATTGTTCCCTTGTAGTGGTATGTATTGGTGGTCTTCTTTTCCATCTGCGTTGCGCCTGAGCCATATATCAGGACTGTTCCAATAAATACCATCAGTTAAAAGTTTATCGTTCGGAGCAGTACTTATTTTAAGTACAGACGGGACTCGATTTACTGCAATCATGCCGGCTAAGTCCTCCTGGTTAGGTGTAAGGTATGGATGCATGTATACGGTTTTACCATCCTTGTTTGCCAGTGCTACTCCATCTAAATTATTGTAAGCATATTCAAACGCCTCAAGGATAGAAATATATGAGTCTTTGTTATAGTCCGCGTCTACGTAATCAGACCCGAGGATATTCTTCCCGTTTAATGCGTGAGTAATATAGAACGGAAAATAATTCAATCCGTCCTTTATTCCAATGGCCAATCCATCAGAAGATGCTAAAGCAACGCAATATGGATGATTAAGTCTATCCGCAAAATACTTTGAATAACATGCACCTAAAATTACAGTAACATTTACGTGATTATCCAAAATTGGGTTTAACCATTGCATAAATTTGTCAGCATATAAATATTGGTTGTTGATATACAGGCCACAACCATTGGATGTGGGTTCGTGTCCATGTGATGAAATAAATATGAATAGATTGTCGTTTGGATTGAGTTTGACATTCAATGAATCAATATAGTTTTGAATATTGACCAATGTTGAGCGGTCATTTACGTCTCCGATATAATCTCCATCTAAGTCTTTTAGGTCGGTGGAATTGCCATATACAGCCTGATGTAAAAGCGTATATACATTATTTTTAGGTACTTTGTAAGTCTTAACTAATGTTTGATAAAAAAATTTACAGTCATGATCGAAGGTGTCTTTTTCTTCAGTGCCTGTTATTGTTGCTCCCCCAACAATCAAAGCATATGTACGTTTTGCTTCATTTGCATTCTGTTCACTATTTCCACGGGATGGAACAGGCTCGGCTATAATGAAATTGGGGTCTAAGTCTTCATTATGTGTACTATTGATCTGATATGGGGTATACTCATATTCCTCAGGAGGAAAAGAATATTGGGCTTTTTCAAAAGCATCCTCTTGTACATGGCCTGTTTTAGGATATTTGACGACATAGCATGGATGACTCCAAAGAGCGGATGGTATCATATCTATGAAAAACATCCATTTATCAATATCGCTGTTGTCTTTAGCGGTTATCGTATAATAGTCCACACCTTGTCCCTCAAACAATTTGCTGACAATTTCGAAAGCTTGTTGTTGACTTACTTCTTCTGCATTAATTTTTACAAAGCAAAAAGAAATAATAGTTAATAGAATTAAATAAAATCGTCTTTCCATAGCTTTGTTGTTTTAATGATGATTATGTGTTTTTTCTATAATTCTCGGTATTTCCCGCAATATAGTAACTATATTTTTGAAATGCAAATAAATTTACTCTAAATTTATAAATTCGGATATAAAGATTAAAAAAAAGGAAATAACGGATAATTTAATTAAATAAAATCGTCTATTCATAGCATTAATGTTTAGGATGATTATGTAATTTCGTTAATCACTCAGTATAAAATGCGATATGATAGATATTTTGTTGAAAAGTGAGATAATCTGTATTATTAGAAAATCCGTGGATTTGCTCAATCGTGTGTTTTTCGCTAAATTTGCGCATCATTCACAAACACATAAGTTTATAGACACATGCAACTGAGTCAGCTCACGGCCATATCGCCTATTGATGGCCGCTACCGCGCGAAATGCGAGAATCTCGACGAATACTTTTCGGAATATGCCCTTATACGCTATCGTGTGCGTGTGGAGGTGGAATATTTCATCGCTCTCTACGACCTGGGTCTGCCGCAACTCGCCTCAGCGAGCCGTGAGACGGTGGATGCACTGCGCAACGTATATCTTGATTTCACGCTTGCGGACGCACAGCGGATCAAGGATATAGAGTCGGTGACAAACCACGATGTCAAGGCCGTGGAGTACTTCATAAAGGAGAAATTCGATGCTATGGGCCTTGAAGCCTATAAGGAATTCATTCATTTCGGCCTTACGTCGCAGGACATAAACAACACTGCTGTGCCTCTGTCCATAAAGGAGGCTATAGCCGAGGTCTACCGTCCGGCGCTCGACGAGTTGCTGAGTCATCTTGAAGAACGCGCCCAGCAGTGGCAGGGACTGCCTATGCTTGCCAAGACACATGGACAGCCCGCGTCTCCCACACATCTTGGAAAGGAAATAGGTGTCTTCGCATACCGCCTGCGTAAGCAGATCGAGGCTCTTGACAACGTGCGCATCAGCGGAAAGTTCGGTGGTGCTACCGGCAACTTCAATGCCCACCGGGTTGCATATCCCGACATTGACTGGCGTGAGTTCGCGGCCAAGTTCCTCGACGAACGCCTCGGCATCAAGCGCGAGTCTCTGACCACTCAGATCTCAAACTACGACAATCTGGCTGCGCTGTTCGACGCACTGCGCCGTATCAATACCATTATCCTTGACCTTGATCGCGACATGTGGATGTATATATCTATGGAGTACTTCAAGCAGAAGATAAAGGCAGGTGAGGTAGGTTCGTCGGCAATGCCCCACAAGGTGAACCCCATAGACTTCGAGAATTCGGAAGGCAACTTAGGTATAGCTAACGCGATCCTTGGTCACTTGTCCACAAAGCTGCCTGTGTCGCGACTGCAGCGCGACCTTACCGACTCCACCGTGTTGCGCAACGTTGGTGTGCCTCTGGCCCACGGACTCATAGCTGTGGCAAGCACATTGAAGGGTCTTAATAAACTGTTGCTCAACCGAGAGGCCATCAACCGCGATCTTGATTCGATGTGGAGCGTTGTGGCCGAAGGTATACAGACGATATTGCGCCGCGAGGGGTATCCGCATCCTTATGAAACGCTCAAGCAGCTTACACGTACCAATGAGGCTGTCACCGCCGAGAGCATAGCCGCATTTATCGACACACTCGAGGTATCGGACAGCGTGCGTGAGGAACTGCATCGGCTCTCACCGCACACTTATACCGGATATTGATTTTTCCGGAATAATAACAGGCAGCGGCGGATATATGTCATCGAATAAGACACATATCCGCCGCTGTCTGTGTATATACTGAGTCAGTCCGGATCAGAGAGCCGGAGTCTTGCGAATGCGAATATCTTGGCGGCAGCAAACACGGCAGCCGTGATTATCACGATAGTGGCAGAGCAAGGCACGTCTATAGCTGCCCCGGCAAGCAGTCCGGCCACACAGCAGACCACCGAAACCACCACTGAAACGATTATCATGCTACGGAAGCGCCGGCAGAGCGTCTCGGCCACCATCTGAGGCAGCGTTAGCATCGACATAAGCAGCATTATGCCTACAAGGCGGATGGTCAGGACAATGCATATGGCTGTCAGCACGGTCATGGTATAGGTGATGAACTTGACATGAAGTCCGCTGACAGTGGCGAAATCGCGGTCGAAGGCGCAGGCCACGATGCGATTGTAGAAACAGCAGAAGAATGTTAGCAACACTGCGAGATATATTCCGGAGGCTATAAGATCCAAAGTGGAGATGTTAAGTATGTTGCCGAACAGAAAGCTGTTCAGTTCAGGCACATAGCCCGGTGTCAGGAACACGAACAGCACACCTATGGCCATACCCACGGCCCAGATTACGGCTATGGCCGAATCCTCGCGCACACGCACCCTTGACGAAAGCCATTCCACGCCCACCGATGAGGCTATGGCGAAGACTGCCGCTCCTGCAATGGGATTTATACCCAGGTAATAGCCGAGTCCGAGGCCGCCGAAGCAGGCGTGTGTCACACCTCCGGAGATGGCTACGAGCCTGCGGGTGATGACGTAGCTTCCGATGATTGCTGCTGCCACACTGATAATGAGAATGCCATAAAGCGCATATCGGAAAAAAGGGTACTGGAAATATTCTATCATAGGTAGGGAAGTCGTTTATCGTGTGGCGGCGCGGCGTTGTTCGGCTACGATCATCAGCAGTTCCTCGCGCACGTCGTAGGGTAGGGTTATGCCGCGCAATTGCAGGCTTCGCCCCCAGCCGGCGATGTCCTGCGGCAGCAGTGTCAGCAGCACGTCGCGGAATTGCTCTATCTCGGAGTCGGAGTATTCGTCGGCTTTGCGGCCTGCATAGGCGTCAAGCTCCTCATCGTCGTAATATTCGATTTTTCGGCTTACGGCTGCCAGCAGCGAGTCTTTCTCGCATGTGATGTGCATGCCGCAGCATTCGCTGTCGTCGGTTTCAGCCACCGTTTCAGACTCAGGCTTGTCCTGATCGGAGGGGGCTTTCCGGGACATGCGTGCGTCCTGGATGCGGTGGAGTATATATAGCAATGTTCCTACCGTCACAAGGGCAACCAATATGAATAGAGCCGGTATCATTGTTCCTCGATTATATGTCTCAATTCCTCGGGGATATTATCAGAGTCCACAACGATGAAGCCTGCGGAGCGCAGATCGTCCCAGAACCCGGGATATGATTTTTCCACAACTTCGGCATCGCGGATCTCTATGCCGGGACAGAATATGCTTACGGGTGCGAACGACATGGCCATGCGGTGATCGCCGAATGTGTCGATAGAGGGTATTGAGCGCACAGGTCCGCGCATTCCACCCCAGGAGAGGATGCCTTTGTCGTCGGCCTCTGCTATAAAGCTGATTTTTAGCAGTTCGGAACACAGGGCGGAAAGCCTGTCGGTCTCCTTTATGCGTAGTGTCGACAGGCCGGTGAACGTGAATGGTATTCCGAGCATGCAGCATGTCACGGCCAACGTGGGCGCCAAGTCGGGATTGTCTGTGAGGTCTATATTGAGCCTCGGGGCTTGATCGGGGTTAGGGTTCAGTGAGGCTGTGCCGTCGTCGTTCCAGTCGGTATCCACACATAGGTCTGCGAATATGTTGGTCACGTGTCTGTCTGGCTGTAGACTATATGCCGACAGGCCTTCGAGCTCGATCCATCCGGCAGATAGTGCAGCTATCTCGTACCAATATGATGCGGCCGACCAGTCGGCCTCGTCCACAGATTCCACGGGTGTGTATTTCCCTGGGCATACTGTCACGGATACAGGAGAAGTCTCGACATCTATTCCCTGGCGGCGCATGAGTTCTGCCGTCATTGTCACATAGCTTCCCGACACCGGATCTCCATCGAAATTGATTGTGAGAGGGCTTTCAGCCGATGGCGCTACAAGCATCAATGCGGAGATGAACTGAGACGACACGTCGGCTGCCATGCTGATCTCTCCGCCGCGGAGGCGTGTGCCTGAGATTCTGAGCGGTGGGAATCCTTCCTCTCCTGAATATTCTATAGACGCACCGAGCGAGCGCAGTGCGTCCACCAACGGGCCTATCGGTCTTTTGCGCATGCGTCCGCATCCGTCGATGCTTGCTGTGCGTCCCGGAGTGGCTGCGATGAGAGCTGTGAGAAAGCGCATCGCAGTACCTGAAGCGCCTACGTCGATTGTGGAATCGTTATTATCGTCCTCAATGGCTTTGATCATCGCCTGTGTGTCGTCGCAGATGGCAAGTCCGCCGGGCGAAGGCGCGCCGGCAATAGCGTTGATGACAAGCGCGCGGTTGCTCAGGCTTTTCGACACGGGTGGAGCGATGCGGCATTCTATGATTCCGTCGGGAGGAAAAATTCTGTAGTTCATTGTCTTATGTTAAACGCAGGCCATGCGTATATGATCCAGAGCTTCTGCAAGTACCTTGCGGGGCGTGCCCACGTTGAGGCGCATGAAGCCCGTACCTTCTTTGCCAAACATCGTGCCGTCGTTCAGAGCCAGATGGGCCTTGTCGAGCAGCAGATCCATGAGTTCTTTCTGGCATAGACCGAGTTTCCTGAAGTCGAGCCATAGGAGGAACGACGCCTGCGGGCGCACTACCTTTACGCAAGGAATGTTGGCGGCCACATAGTCGCAGGCGAAATTGATGTTGTCCTCAACGTAGGCCAGCATCTGCTCCACCCATTCCTCTCCGTGGCGGTAGGCTGCCTCTGCGCCTATGCATGCAGTCATTGTGGGAGCGTTGAATTCGTTGGCGTCGAGCCAGGAATAGAAACCTTCGCGCAGTTGCGGATTCTTTACGAACATCCACGAGCTTACGAGCCCCGGGATATTGAATGTCTTCGATGGTGCGCCGAGGGTGACAGCCACTGCCGCGGCATCGTCGCTTACAGTAGCGAATGCCACATGTCTGCGTCCGCCGAGCATCAGGTCGCCGTGAATCTCGTCGCTTACCACTACCATGCCCGCTGCGTGGCACATAGAGGCAAGTCGGCGCAGAGTCTCCTCATCCCACTGTATGCCTATAGGATTGTGGGGGTTGCACAGCACAAGCATCTTTGGATGCTCCCGGTCGATTATCTCCTGAAGGCCGTCGAGGTCCATTGAGTATGTCTCGCCGTCGTTAAGCAGCGGATTGGCTATGGCCTGACGCTGGTTGCCTTCTATCACCATTTTGAATGGGTGGTATACCGGAGGTTGTATCACCACTTTGTCGCCTCTGTTGGTAAAATAGTTGATGGCGAGCGCTATACCTTTGACCACACCGGGGATGAATGTCAGTTCTTCCCGGCTGACACTGATTCCGTGGCGGCGTCGCAGCCAGTCTGTGATGGCTTCCCAATAGCTGTCAGGCGCAGCCGAATATCCGAGGACGGGGTGTTCCAGACGGCGGCGCAGGGCATCCATGATGTCGGGGCATACGGCAAAATCGAGATCGGCGATCCAAAGCGGAGTGACGTCGTGGCGGCCGAACATCAGGTCAAGCGACTCATACTTCATGGCACATGTGCCGTGACGGTCGATCACTTGGTCGAAATCATAAGTATTTCTCATGGGTTGGTAAAGAATGATGATATGGTTTATGCCGCAAAGATAGTGAATATTCTTGTATAAGATTCAATTAGGAGTGTCTTGTAAAGGGAGATAAGACGATTTTTTTGTGTTTTGAATCCGATTTTTTTTGAATCTGAGGATAGATTGCTTAAATTTGTGAATTGATACACAAAACACATGAATATGAAATTTGCCGAAAACTGCAATGTGGTCTTCGACCGCGCTACCGCCGACTATCACCTGACCGACGATGTGGACGCTCCCCATCCCAATCCGTATGCCGGGGATACGGTGGAGAACACTTTGTATGCCAAAAATATGATAGATGCCGTGCAGTGGCATCTCGAGGATATAATACGCGATCCGCAGATCGACCCCGCCGATTGCGTGGCACTGAAGCGCCGCATCGACAAGTCGAACCAGGATCGTACGGATCTGGTAGAGGAAATAGATACATTTTTCAGAAACAAGTATGCTGATGTGACTCCGCTGCCGGATGCCACGATCAATACCGAAAGTCCTGCTTGGGCTATTGACAGACTGTCGATCCTCGCGCTTAAGATATACCACATGAAGGCGGAGACCGGACGAGCCGACGCATCGCCCGAGCATAAGGCCAAGTGTCAGGCCAAGCTTGATGTGCTGCTCGAACAGCGCGCCGATCTTACGGCAGCAATTGATACGCTGCTCGACGATATCGCCGCCGGACGGAAATATATGAAGGTATACCGTCAGATGAAGATGTACAACGATCCGGCGACAAACCCTGTGCTTTATGGCCAAAAATGACAGACTTCCGGCCACTGGAAATGACCACGGGCTGTTGAGCGTGCTGATGGCTCGGTTCTCGGCTCTTGGCGATGTGGCCATGACGATACCTGTGGTCTACAGTGCTTGCCGCACATACCCGGATATACGTTTTGTCATGGTGACACGACCGTCCATGACCGGTATATTCATCAACCGTCCTGACAATCTGACGGTTGTGGGTGCTGACGTCAAGCAAGACTACGTCGGTCCGGGTGGTCTGCGCCGTCTTGTGTCGGAACTCAAGAAAGAATACCATACCGATGCGTTCGTGGATCTGCACGACGTGCTCCGTACCAAAGTCATGCGAGCGTGGCTATGGCTCGGAGGGGTGCGAGTGTCGCGCCTGAATAAAGGCCGTGGCAACAAGCGCGCGCTGACCCGCAGGCGCAACAAGGTAATGCTTCCGCTCATATCGTCGCGTGCGCGCTACCGTGAGGCTTTCTTCCGCATAGGGTTGCCGGTGCAGGAGCATTTCGAGGGCCTATATGGCAGAGGAGGCAAAGCTCCGGTGGAGGCTTTCGCTGAAATATCATCGCCCAAGTGTGGCGATGAGAAATGGATGGGGCTTGCTCCGTTCGCCGCGCACCGTGGCAAGATATACCCTGTTAAGAAGATGGAGGAAGTGCTCAGGGACATCGTCGCCAGGGCCAATGTCAAGGTTTTCCTTTTCGGAGGCGGTGGCCATGAGGCTGAGATACTCGGCGCATGGGCCGGCAAATATCCGGGAGTGGTGTCGCTGGCTGGAAAGAAATATGGTTTTCCGGCGGAACTTGCGCTAATGAGCCATCTCGATGTGATGGTGGCTATGGACTCAGCGAATATGCACCTTGCGTCCATCGCCGGAACAAAGGTGGTGAGCGTCTGGGGTGCGACGCATCCTTACTGCGGTTTCAAGGGCTGGCGTCAGACCGATGCGGATACCGTGCAGTTGGCCATGACGTGCCGTCCCTGCTCGGTATTCGGCAACAAACCTTGCTATCGCGGCGACTACCATTGTCTCGATGGCATTCCTCCCGGAATGATCGCGCAGAAAGCCCTGCGCTACCTCGGAGGTCGGGAGGATGTTTGAACGACCTCTTAAACAGAAATAGCATTGGAAGATTTTGATATAAGAAATCAGGAAGGCGACCGCGACTTCGAGCGGGCTTTGCGTCCGTCGCAATTCGATTCGTTCTGCGGACAGGATAAGGTGGTTGAGAATCTCAAGGTGTTCGTGCAGGCTGCGCGGATGCGCGGTGAGGCACTTGATCATATATTGCTGTTCGGCCCTCCCGGCTTGGGTAAGACCACTCTGTCGGGTATCATAGCAAATGAACTCGGGGTGGGGATGAAAATTACTTCCGGACCTGTGCTTGACAAACCGGGAGATCTGGCAGGACTGCTAACGTCGCTCGAGGAGAACGACGTGCTTTTCATAGACGAGATACATCGTCTGAGCCCTGTGGTGGAGGAGTACCTCTACTCGGCTATGGAGGACTACCGCATCGACATTATGATAGACAAAGGTCCGGGTGCGAGATCGGTCCAGTTGTCGCTCTCGCCGTTCACTCTTGTTGGTGCTACGACACGCTCGGGACTGCTCACGTCGCCATTGAGGGCACGCTTCGGGATCAAGTGCCATCTCGAGTATTACGACCATGATGTGCTGCGGCGCATCATAGCCAGATCGGCGCGCCTGCTTGGTGTGGAATGCCACGACGAGGCTGCCCGTGAGATTGCATTGCGCAGCCGCGGCACACCTCGAATAGCCAATGCGCTGCTTCGTCGAGTAAGGGACTTCGCTCAGGTTGTCGGACGTGGAGTTGTCGACATTGATATTGCCCGCTATGCTCTTGAAGCACTCAACATAGACCGCTACGGGCTTGATGAGGTGGACAATAAACTGCTTATGACGATAATCTCGAAGTTCAAGGGAGGCCCGGTAGGATTGTCTACCATAGCTACAGCACTGGGCGAGGATGCAGGCACTGTCGAGGAAGTCTACGAACCATATTTGATAAAAGAAGGATTCATCAAGCGTACTCCGCGAGGACGCGAAGTGACAGATCTGGCCTATACACATCTCGGTCAGACCCGTCCGGATGCATTTTCCGGAGGTCTGTTTGATTAAGAATCATCGCCTTGATGTGGATTCGGGCCGTGTGCCTTGAGGCCTTGATGGCTGTGCTACAGGCTCTACCGGTCTGGCATCGGGCAGTGTTGTTATGTTTGCTCCAGGTCTTTGTCCACTGCCGCTTGGGTGTCCGGGGATAATTCCGGGGTTGCCACCGGTTCCCGGCCGGTTGGATGGTCCGGGATATGGTCGGTCTATTGACGGCGGAATGCCTCCGCCCCACGACGGATAGCCGAACACCGGCCTGTAGATCGGTGCAGGAGATACCGGTCCGGCATACGGTTGGTAATATCCGTCCGGTCCGAAATATAAACTTCCAAAGGGATTATAGTCGGTATATATGCTGCCACTTACGGTATCCATTCCATCGGTCCAAGCCATACATCCGCCCAACGGAAGGACGACCGATGCAGCAAGGGATAATTGATACAGAATCTTGTGTTTCATAATTGCTGACGGTTTTCGGTAACTTTTATGAGTCGCCGGTGGTTATATTTATTTATTCCGCGTATTGCGGAGTCGTTGATTTTTGACTACCTTTGCCTTTGGCAAAAACGTATCATAAATATAACGTCCGTGGGGCGTGGTAAGTTTCATAAATATAGGCTTATGAATAAAGTAAGACCCAAAAAAGCCCTGGGGCAGCACTTCCTGACAGACCTTTCGGTCGCAGAGCGTATTGCCTCCACTATGGATGCCTACAAAGGCTTGCCGCTGCTTGAGATAGGGCCGGGAATGGGAGTCCTGACCAGGTTTCTTGTCGAGAAAGGACATGACCTCACAGTAGTGGAGATTGATCCTGAGAGTGTGGAATATCTGACTGCGGAATTTCCACAGCTTGCAGCGGACGGACGCATCGTGCAAGCCGACTTTCTGAAAATGGATCTATCGGATCTTTATCCGGGCGATACACCGTTCTGCATCATCGGAAATTATCCCTATAATATATCGTCACAGATATTCTTCAAGGTCCTTGACTATAAAGACCGTGTGCGTTGCTGTTCCGGTATGCTGCAGCGCGAGGTGGCCGAGAGGCTTGCGGCCGCCCCATGTACAAAAGCACGCGGCATACTGAGCGTTTTGCTTCAGACATGGTACGATGAGGAATATCTGTTCACAGTCAGCGAATCAGTATTCAATCCTCCGCCAAAAGTCAAGAGTGGGGTAATACGCATGACCCGCAATGACGTCACTGACCCCGGATGTGACCCGGCTTTGCTGCGCACAGTGGTCAAGACCACATTCGGCCAGCGCCGCAAGACCTTGCGCAACTCCGTGCGGGGACTGCTCCCTCCGGGGGCCTCGATCCCTGCATCTGCCGATGAATTGCTGTCGCTCCGGCCTGAACAGCTCAGTGTGGAACGTTTTGTAGAACTAACGAATCTGCTCTCCGACATCCGCGGTAAATATGCCGTAACTGAAAGCAAATGAAAGAATATACACCGGAATATCTCAAGAGTATCCGCGAGATGATACAGACCCACGACGAGGTGGGGGCGCGTGCCGAACTGGCCTCCCTCCATCCCGCCGACATCGCGGAGCTATACCAAAATCTGGATCTTGACGAAGCCGAGTTCCTTTACAACCTGCTCGACGAGGACAAGGCCGCCGACGTGCTGATGGAGCTTGACGAGGACGATCGTCTGAAGCTCTTGTCGCACATGCCTGCCGAGGAGATCGCCAAGCAGATAGATCATCTCGATACCGACGATGCTGTGGACATTATCCAGCAGCTCGACGAAGAAGACCGTGATGAGATTCTATCCCATATCGACGACATCGAACAGGCCGGTGATATCATTGACCTGCTCAAGTACGATGAGGACACAGCCGGTGGTCTGATGGGTACTGAGATGATCGTTGTGAACGAAAACTGGAGTATGCCCGAATGTATACGACAGATGCGGTTGCAGGCGGAAGACATGGATGAGATATATTATGTCTACGTCGTGGACAACGATTACAAGTTGCGTGGAGTGTTCCCGCTGAAGAAGATGATCACCCATCCGTCGGTGTCGAAAATAAAACACGTGATGGAGGTCGATCCAGTAAGCGTCAAGGCTGATATGCCGATCGACGAGGTTGCGCTTGACTTTGAGAAATACGACCTTGTAGCCATGCCGGTGGTCGACTCTATAGGGCGTCTGCTCGGGCGCATCACTGTAGACGACGTTATGGATCAGGTTCGTGAGTCCAGCGAACGCGACTACCAGCTTGCATCCGGTCTCTCGTCCGACATCGAGAGCGATGACTCAATGTTCAAACAAACACGGTCGCGACTTCCGTGGCTGCTTATAGGCATGCTCGGCGGAATCGGCAACTCCCTTATCCTCGGCAACTTCGAGACAGGATTCGCCACCAATCCGGCAATGGCCCTGTTTATACCGCTGATCGGTGGTACGGGTGGAAACGTCGGTATACAGTCTTCAGCAATCGTGGTTCAGGGTCTCGCCAACGGCTCGCTTGACATCAAGGCTTCATCGCGGCAGATATTGAAGGAGGTAGGCGTCGGATTGATAAACGCTCTCATTATATCACTGCTTGTCTTCGTATACAACTGCTGTACTCTCGGGGCAAAGCAGGTGACGACAATCGCGGTATCGCTGTCGCTTTTCGCAGTAGTGATATTCGCCTCGATCTTCGGCACATTCGTGCCACTGACACTTGAACGCTTCAAGGTGGACCCGGCGTTGGCTACCGGCCCGTTCATATCAATCACCAACGACATAATCGGCATGGTTATCTACATGAGCATATCTTCAGCGCTCATATCCGCCCTGTCGTGATATAGAATAAACAATAACCACACATACTTTTACGACTATGGAACATATTAAAGTAAACATCAGCAACGTGTTCGGCACTGTGGACAACGCACAGATCGAAAATCTCGCTCCGGCTGTGGCCGACGGTATGGAGAAGCTGCACAAAGGCACAGGCGAAGGCAACGACTTCATCGGATGGCTTGATCTGCCCTCGCGGGTTCTTTCCAGTGACCTTGTCAGCGACATAGAGAATACCGCCACACAGATGCGTGGCATGTGCGATGTCGTGGTAGCGATCGGTATCGGAGGCAGTTACCTCGGAGCCAAGGCTGTCATAGAGGCACTTAACAATTCATTCGACGCATATATTCCTGCCAACGGCCCCAAAGTGCTTTTTGCCGGTCAGAATATCGGCGAGGATTATCTGTATGAACTTTCCGAATACCTGTCGGACAAGAAGTTCGGTATAATCGTGATCTCCAAATCCGGAACAACCACTGAACCTGCCATCGCATTCCGTCTGCTCAAAGAGCAGCTTGAGAGGCAGTTGGGCAAGTCAGAGGCGTCGAAGCGTATCGTGGCCATCACTGACGCGAAGAAAGGCGCGCTCCGTCAGCTTGCTACCGAGGAGGGCTACAAGACCTTCGTGATTGAAGATAATGTGGGCGGACGTTTCTCTGTCCTGACTCCGGTGGGTCTGCTGCCCATAGCGGTTGCCGGATATAATATCCGCGCTCTGCTCGAAGGCGCATGCTCGATGGAGAAAGCTTCGGCTGTGCCGGGAGCTGAAAATCCTGTGGAAGTTTACGCAGCCACTCGCAATGCTCTCTACCGTGCCGGCAAAAAGATAGAGATACTTGTCAACTTCAATCCTAAACTCCATTTCTTCGGCGAATGGTGGAAGCAACTCTATGGCGAAAGTGAGGGTAAGGACCACAAGGGTATATTCCCTGCTGCCGTGGATTTCACCACCGACCTGCATTCTATGGGACAATGGATTCAGGATGGTGAGCGTACGATCTTCGAGACCGTGATCACTGTAGGTAAGGCCAATCATAATGTGATAATCCCCTCGGATGAAGCAAATCTCGATGGACTCAATTATATAGCCGGAAAGCATGTCGATGAGGTGAACAAGATGGCAGAACTCGGTACACGCATCGCGCATGTCGACGGAGGAGTTCCCAATATCCTTATTTCTCTCCCCGCACTCAAGGAGGAGTATCTCGGACAGTTGATATACTTCTTTGAGAAAGCCTGCGGTGTGAGTGGATATGTGCTTGGCGTGAATCCGTTCAACCAGCCTGGTGTGGAGGATTACAAGCGTAATATGTTTGCACTCCTTGAGAAGCCGGGCTACGAAAAGCAGACAGAAGATATCAAGAAGCGTCTCAATGCCTGAATCATTTGCTCCAATCGGTGTCTTTGATTCCGGTTATGGAGGGCTTACTATTCTGAAAGGAATACGCGCACTGTTGCCCGGATACGATTATTTGTATCTGGGCGACAACGCGCGCGCTCCATACGGCACACGTTCCTTTGATGTGGTATACCGCTATACGCTCGATGCGGTGGAGCATCTTTTCAGCCGTGGTTGTCCATTGGTAATACTTGGATGCAATACAGCGTCGGCAAAGGCGTTGCGCAATATACAGATGAATGACCTTCCGGTTTCAGCCGATCCTACAAGGCGCGTTCTCGGTGTCATAAGGCCGACTGTGGAGAGCCTTGGTTCGATTTCCTCGAATCGTCATGTCGGCATTTTGGCTACGCAGGGCACTGTGGCGTCATGCTCCTACAGCATTGAGATCGCCAAGCTCTATCCAGATTTTCATGTCACTGCGCATGCTTGTCCGATGTGGGTTCCTCTTGTGGAATACGGTGAGGCAGCTTCCGAAGGCGCAGACTTTTTTGTAAAGAGAGAACTTGATTCATTGTTTGCCGCAGATCCGGATATAGATACGATAGTCCTCGCTTGCACTCATTATCCATTGCTTATCGATAAGATACGCCGCTATGTCCCGGAGAGCGTGCGTATAGTCACACAAGGTGAGATCGTGGCCCTGAGCCTGCGCGACTACCTCCTGCGTCATCCTGAAATGGAATCACGCCTATCTAAAGGGGGGACTGCGACTTATCTTACAACAGAAAGTGCCGACAGATTCGCTCCAATGGCCACTATATTCCTTGATAAACCTGTGAAGGCCTTACATACCGAGTACTGATTATATCAGACCGCTGTAGATACTGAGCAGCGAGTCCATGACGCTTCCGGGCAGGAACGGTTCTGCTGCGGTACGTGCGCGTTTGCCGTGTTCTTCCACAAGGTCGGGATTTTCAATATAGCTGAGTATTGCGTCGGCTATAGCCTCTTTGTCTCCAGGGCTGACAAGAAGCCCGTTTTCGCCGTGTCTGATGACTTCCGGTATACCTCCTACCGGAGTTGTGATCACCGGATGCGAGTACACCATAGATTCAAGGATGGCAATGGGAAGCCCTTCGTTATAGGATGGCAATATGTATACATCTGCGTGGCGCAAGCAATCTTCTTTCTTCTCGCCTGACACCCATCCCTCATAAGTTACCATATCCTGAAGGCCGTGGCTGTTGATAAATTCGGTGATGTCCCCGTCCACGATATTGCCTCCGATCCTAAGGCTCAGTCTTCCAGCGAAACTGTCGCGGCGGGCAGCTATCGCCTCAAGCATGTCGTAGCATCCTTTGCGTTTGCTTACTTCGCCAAGATACAACAGATCGAGCCTACCTCCCGGCCTTTTAGGACGATAATCGGTTGGTGCAGGAGATACGATGTTGTTGAGCACACATATCTTGTTGGCATATACACCGATTGACATAAAGTATTTTCTCCAGGATTCAGACAGAACTATCAGGTTATCGCAAGAATTGATCGTGTCCGTGATGCGTTGCTTGTCGGTGGATTGATTGTAGAAGTCTACAAAGTCGGCGGCGTGTTCATGCAGTATGACCTTGCGCCTGGCCATTCGTGCAAGCCTGATGAATATGGATGCGCGGGCAAAAGAAGCATTGGCTGCGCCGTGGATGTGAACCAGGCGTATGCGTCTGTCGGTGAGCAGGAGAGCTGAGGTGCGTATCAGCGCCTGTGCCATATACGCTGCTTTCTTCAGCTTACCACCGAGATTCCAGGTAGATATAAAGCGCATACTGTCGATATAGCGTCCGTACGACAGGATCACAGATGTCATTCCGCCTTTGCTCTTTCGCGATACACCGAGAAACAGTACTTTGCGCGCTATCTCCTTTCCGATAATCTTATCCATTTGCCGAGGTGAGAGGATAGTTTGAGTTCCAGTATTCTTTCACCACTTTCTCTATCGTGTTGAAGTCCAGATATGAACCTGCGAGATTCTTCCTGTCTTTTTTCTGTAGCCATGCGCCGGCTATCCGGCTATCGGACATAGTTTCAGATATAGCTCTGCTGAAGTCTTCTCCACTGGAAAGCGAGCAGATGTCTATCATCTTTATAGGTCTGTAGTCTATGATGAAGTGGCCGCGTCCGCCAAGCCTGAAGTTGGTGAATATGCCGTATGTATAGTTCTCACTGAACCGGTAGGTATTGCACAGGGCGAGTTTCCAGCTTCGCATGGCCGAGTTGCGGCGTATGGCCTCAAGTAGCTGTTCGAGATTGCTGCGCACAAAGCATGTGCAGGAGTTCATGAAATTATAGCGCCACACATCATCGCGGCGAGACGGATCTACTTTCAGCAGCTTCATGTATGCGTTGCAGTAGTCATCGTGGCTCGGCTCATTGATATTCTCTGGCCGGAACATCATGTATTTTCCGTCGCGAATCCACTCGTCGGTGGAGAATGGGCGCATCAGCACGCATTCCGAGTCCACGTTGAACACTGCCTCGTAGCTGTCGCCGATCACCTCAAATACACCGAGTTTGCAAATCTGCTGTATTATCCATTCGCGCACGGGTATGGTGAACGGGCTGACATGGAAATGATGGCCGAGCATCTTGAAAGGCAACCGTACAAGGTAGCGAGGCAGTACTGTGGACTTGCGGTAGACACGATGGTTTCCATAGTCGAGTGCGGTGAAAAGCTTGTAGTCCTCGTCATTTACAAAAATGAAATGTTCGAGGTCGGGAGCAAATCTGTCGATGCTCTCGCACAGCAACCGGCATTCTTCGAAGTCGGCTTTGTATGATTGTGTCACGAATGCGCACTTTCCCATGTCGTTCTAACGTTTGTCTATTGGTTGGACTTACGGCTTCTGATCACTTTGGCAGGATTGCCGCCCACTATGCTGTATGGCGGCACATCCTTTGTCACAACTGCTCCTGCTGCCACGATACTACCGCGGCCTATGCGGTGTCCGGGTGTAAGTATGGCCCTGACACCAAGCCATACATCATCCTCTATCACAGTAGGAGGATGGTCGGTGTCGGATCCCTGCATGCACATCGGAATGTCTGTTGAGGAGATGTTATGGTTATTATTGACGATGTGGACCTCAGGGGCCATCATCACGTATTTTCCTATGATTGTATTACCGGGCACTACGCAATGTGCTCCTATTCCGCTCATGTCGCCTATCTCTATTTCACTGCCAGTGCCGAAGTAGGCGTGCCTGTCGATGGTGGTGATGCGGCCGCAACTGCGGAACATGTGTCTGGCACACATCTTTCGCAGGGCGTTGCTCGGTTTGCCGAACAGCGGTACGTATGACCCCGGAAGATGATAAGCCAGGCCATAGTAAATGACGGTGAAGATTCCTCTTGTAAGTCGTGAAGCCATTACAGATAGTCTTTTCTCGTTAATCCTGCCGGACATACCTTCTTCTGTAGCTTCAATGTCAGCCAGAAAAGCCGCAGAGAGATTCCGTGGGCGAAAATCATTAACTTCGATGCACCGCTGAACTTACGGACATAATAGCGTTCGCTTTCCCTGTTGGCGCGAAGTGTCACAGGTGTGCTTTTCTGGTTGGTGCTGGCAGCACCAAGGTGTATGCATCTGAGATTGCCGGCCAGATAATTGTTGCGTCCTACTTCGATAAGTTTGCGGTAGAGTATGTCTTCCTCGTAGTAGAGGAATGTGCCTGGGTCGAAGAAGCCTATGCTTTGGAATAGTCTTTTGTCGATCAGCATGCATGATCCGGATGGCAGATCGATCGGCAACAGACCTTCGCGCGATACTTCAGGATCAAGCAGCAGATAGCGCTTGCGCATGAATTGCTCGTCGGTAGATCCGCACATTCGTACGAAGTAGTGCATCAGGTGACTTTTCACAAGATCTCCTACACCTATGGCGCGTCGTGCACAATTGTAGTCTATGGCCTGACAATCGCGTTTGAGCAGCAGAGGACTGATAATGCCGCAGTCGGGCAAGCTGTCGCGTATGGATATAAGTTCCGGTATTATGTCGTCGATAAAAAGAATATCGTTGTTCAGTATCAGTATGTCGTCTACAGTAGGGTCTTCCTGCACAAGTGCGAGTCCCTTGTTGTTGCCGCGCGCGTAACCGTAGTTTGTCTCTGATACCAATAGTGTGGCGTATGGCAGCACTCCTGCCGGGACTCGCTCGCCATCGTGGTATTTGGCATAGCGTGCACCGAACCGTTCGCTCATATATTTGTCGAGCGCGGCTGCGGCCTCCTTTCGTGTGGAGCCGTTATCGACCACGATATACTTGATGGGAGCGGTATTGTACCGCTCGACACTCTCGATGCAGTTTATCGTGTCTTCAAAGTTGTTGAAGTTCAGTATTATAAGTGCTGTCAGTTTCATTATCGGTAGCATATACCAGATATAGGCCGGTCATAAGCTCGACGATCTGGTAGAAATAGAGGATAGGTCCGGAGGCAACGCCAGTGACCGCTATGAATACAAGCCAGTAGTTGAGATACTGGCGGTCAGGAGATTTCTTTCGTCGGAATGCGCTCCATAGCAAGGACGCAAGAGCGATTGTGGCTATAAGCCCGAAATGGTAGAAGAATCCGGCCCAGCCTACGTCGGCGGCGAAATACCGCGATGTCTCGGAATCATAGTCGAACTTGTCGCCCCAGGCGGAATTACCTGTAGATGGCATACCGTTGCCCAGAAGCATTGTCATGGGTGAGTCGTGATATTCGTATGCATAGTAGCGCCATGCACCTATGCGCACGTCTTCCTCCTCGGTCTCGTTGCTTTCGAATTGTTTCTCCGACAGCTCCATCATGGCTTCATAGATAGGAATCTGTGGCAGTACCAGGAATACTGCGGCGAGTATGATGCCGACTCCTAAAAGTTTTTTCGCTAAAGAGAGCTTGCGGAATACGAACCATATTGCAAGCAAGCCTGAGACGAGTATTATCTGACGGATGACTGAAAGAATTATCATCAGGCCGATTACCGATATGACAACTATCCATATCGGCTTGTGTGTCAATTGCCAACGGTTGATGCTGTAGAACAGCAGGAGTACGAAGGTGATGATAAACGGCAGGATGATACGTATGATTCCGCGTGTGAGGTCTTCTTCAGGAGCTTCACCGAATACTGCGTCGGGAAAGGCAAGTGCGTTGAGCGCGTAGACAGGTATGGCCATAGCGCAGGCTGCGAACAGGAATTTTATGACGCGATCCGATGGGATGCGGAATTTGACCAGGATATAGAACCAGCTGTAGGCAAATGTTATGGCCAATGATACCATGACCGATACGGTGATGGACTGTCCGTGGAATAGCCATGCCATCATCGGGGAGAGCAGCAGCATGCACATCAGCACGGTATATGACAGGCGAGGCACGCCGGATTGTCTGAAGCTTGTGCTCCGGTCTGTAGCTGCAAGCAGCAGTCCGCCGGCCGTGATAAGATAGAAGATAGCTTTCACAATGGATTCCGGCAACATGTTATGGTAGTTGAAGAATCCTAATGTGGCAAGAAATCCTGCTATGAATATCGCGTAATATATCATCGGACGGTTTCTACTGCGGAATTTGTCGTCTGGAGAGTCAGACTCATTTAGCAGCCTGTATGGCTGTGTCTCGTCGCCGTACCAAAGCAAACAGTATGGTGGCCGGGATCAGAAGACCCATCAGGAAAGCAACGATCAGTTTCTTTGTTGTCGACAATCCAAGCGGTTCCATCAGGATATGAGGGGCGTCAAGCACGACACCGCGCGGCATTATGTTCGACATTTTCATGGAGGTCTCCTCGCGCTGCTGCAGGAGATACAGATATATCTGCTCCTCCACAGCATGTTTGCGCTCGATGTTTCCGTATTCCAGTTCGGTATCCGGTACACCGGTCATTTTAGATTCGGCCTCACGTGTCAGCCTGCGTAGCTCGGAAAGTCTGTAGCTGTATGTGTCCATAAATCTGTCGAGCGATGTGTCTATGTTGCTGCGCATCATTGCAAGCTGTTCATCTATGAGTTTTATTGCGGCATTGTTGGCTTTGGCATTGTTGGCCAGGTTCATGCGCTCGAGCAACTGCTCGTTGTATGCCTTGACGGAAGCCTGTATGCCTCCGATGCTGTCGCCAACCTGAGGTATGAGAGAGTATTTGTTGGACGGATCTGATATGAAGCTTTTTACAAGGTTCATGACTTTATATTCAACTTCTGCTGCGCGTAGGAGCTCGGCGTATTTGTCGTAGCGTGTCACGTCGAGAGATGCGTTGTAGGCGAAGTTGGGCATCTTGTGGCTTTTCTTATAGGCGGCAATCTCGTCCTCAAGTGCATGCAGGCCAGAGGAGATAGAGTCGATGCGTTCGTTGAGAAACCGGAATGTGGCGCTTGTACGGTTATACTGCTGTTCCATACCGGTTGCGTTGTAGTAGCGTATGAGCCTTTCCATGATCTCGCGGGTGTACTTCGCATTTGGAGAGGACATATCTACCTGTATGATGTCGGCTTTTTTGTTGAGTTGCTTCACTTTCACAGCTTCAGCCAATAGTTCGGCGCTGTTGGAGTAACTCATGAGCAGGATGCTTTCGTTGAGCTTGCGTCCGGGGCGGAAAAATGAAGTGGTATCTATCGAGTACTGGCCATAGTCGGTGTCAATGGTCACGGGAAATGACTCTGATTTGGTAGTGAATGCGCTGCGTTTTCCGATAGTGGTCTTCACTTTTGGCTTTCCATCTTTTCCGACGCTAACTTTGAATAATATCATTGTCGATAGAGTGTCGGGAATGGATTTTGCACAGCTCAGGCGGAGTGGGGACATTGCAGGATCGGTTGGCATCTTCTTGAGTATGCCGTTGCTGACGGTATAACTGACGTTCAGCCCCATGTCTTTTACGGTTTTAAGGCATACGGCGTAACTGTTCATCAATGCCATTTCATTATATACAGAGGCAGTTCCGCCGAACATACCGCCGAAGTCAAGGCCGCTTTTGGCCATAAGCGCTGCGGCTGATGGCATGGACGCCTGATCGTCGGCTACAAGTACGGTAGAGGTTATGCCGAATTTCTGGTATGTTATTTTTGTGAACAGGAATGTGAGACCTACAAGGGCCACTACTCCTATTGCAAACCACCACCAGTGTTTTATGTATTCGTTCAGCAGTACCTTCATGTTCACTATGCTGCTGTTATTGCTGTATGTATTGGCCATGTCGGTTTTTATTTTACAGTTAGTGCTATTACAAGTGATGCTATGATGGATACGGCGCTTACTACAGTGGATATCACTGTGAGTTTGTATGCGTTGTTCTGGTTGTATTTGGCGTTGTCCTGGCGTACGTCATTGGGCTGTACGAGCACGACGTCGTTGGGCTGAAGGTAGAAGTATGGTGAGTTCAGCACTTCCGAGTCGTTGAGGTTCATCCTGTGGTATGTGCGTTTGCCGTCGGTCTCGCGTATCAGCATCACGTTGGAGCGCTCGCCATAGGGTGTGAGGTCGCCGGCTGCAGCCAAAGCATCGAGCAGGCTGAAACGTTCGCGGTTGATGTCGATGGTCGTCGGATGGTTTACTTCTCCGATCACTTTGACGTGGAAGTTGCCTATGCGTACCATCACAAGCGGGTCTACTACATCTGCCGATATTTTTTCAGTAAGGAATTTTGTCAGCTCCTCGGTTGTCATGCCGGCCACGTGGATCTTTCCGATGACCGGGAAGTTGATATCTCCTTCCGAATTGACGAGATATGTCTGCTGGCGTCCGCCTTCTGTCGTCGGGCTGCCAAGGGTATAATAATAGCCGGGATTGGTGAGGGGCAGGTTATACGGGGCTGTAGCTTCCGGGAGCAGGCTGGTGACGGTGATGTAGAGTTCGTCGTCGGGTTGTATCTTGAAACTGTATTTTCCCATTGGAAATTCTCCACTTTCTTTCCCCTCTATATCGTTGAAATACGTGAGTTTGTCTTTGGTTGTAGAGCAGGATGCCAGAACTGACAGGGCGAATATAATACTGAAAATCCGGTGTAGATGTATCATGTGTATGTTTTTTACTTGTAGTGCACTGCAAATGAGCCGCAGGCATGCCCGCGACTGAATGTATAACGTTTAATAAATCTCAATTATTATTAAGATCACCATATTTTTTTAGACTTTCATGGCTCTGGTCCATAGATGATATGATTTTAGATTTTATGTCCTGTATTGGCAGTAGTGATTCGTCTGTCTCGAAGAATAGATGGTCTTCTGGTATTATATTGGCTGTCTGGGGGTTGAAACGCTCTCCAAGGGATATGGCAATACCATTGTCGATCAGTTGTGATGCCAGTTGCGGTTTGCCGCGGAATCCGTGTACTATCCATAGCTGGCGCGGCCGGTATTCGCGGTGCATGTGCAGAAGCCGGTCGAATGCGCGCACGCAATGTATGATCATCGGTTTACGAAGCTGTTCACTCAGCAGTATGTGGCGTGCGAACAACTGTTCCTGCCGCTTGATGTCGGCACCACGCAATCTGTCAAGTCCGCATTCTCCGATGGCTGTTATCCTTGTCGAGACTGCGGTATTCTCGAGTGCTGCCATGCGCTCTTCTGCATCCGGATCTACCGTATGCCAAGGGTGTAGCCCGCTGCTCAGAAAGGCAGGCGCAGGCGGGAGCGGGTCGCCGGCGTTGACTGACAGTATGGCCCAATCGCCGCATTGCCGGTTGTGGGTATGTATATCTGTTATGGTGTCCGGAAAGGGATTCATGGCACAGGGTCATATCCGCTGCCGCCCCAGGGATGGCAACGCAGGATGCGTCTCACGGCAAGGTAAGTGCCTCTGATTGGTCCATGCTTGCGCAGTGCCTCGAGTGCGTATTCGCTGCATGTGGGTGTAAACCGGCAGCTTGGAGGGGTCAGTGGCGAGATGCAGTTGCGGTAGAAATGCACAGGCAGGCGAAGCAGCCAGGAAATGCACTCAGACAGCATTCTCGTCAGCGTTGTCGACTTGAGCCGGTTCATGACATGTCAGGGCAGTGGAGGATTTCGATATTTTTGACAGCAAGCGGCGCATGGACTTTTCGACTGCGAAATATCCGATTGTCTCGGAGGCTACATATATGAAAGCTATATCGAGGCGTGCGCCTGCTGTAATGGGGTATTCATGGCGCAGCAGCCGGTATGCTTCCCTTGCTCTACGGCGCATCAGTACGCGGTCGACTGCCTGGCGCAGCCGTCGCTTGGGGATGGAGATCAGGAATTGGGCCGGCGCATCGCTCCTCCGTCGGGGATTGTTGCGCCACACTGCCCGGAAGGGATAGGCAAGAGCAGATCTTGTATCTCCGGAATAAGCACCGCCGCGGCCAAAGAGCTGGTCTATGGCCACGGTGGAACATAATTTTTCTTTCTTATATAGTCTTAGCGACGTGTCTGCCATCTGTGGGAAGGCATTGGTGGATTGATGTTAATGTTCGGTCTGTTCGCCATTGTCCACCGTCACTGCTTCGGCCTGTTCGGCCAGGAACAGTTCGAGTGCTCCGGTCATTGACGGGGCTTTGGGCGAGGGTGCGGCGCAGTCGAGCCTCAGTCCGGCATCATGTACTGCCTGGGCTGTGGTGGCGCCGAATGTTCCGATCATTATATTTCCCTGGTTGAAATTGGGGAAGTTCTTCAGCAGAGACTCGATACCCTGTGGGCTGAAGAATACGAGCATGTCGTAGTCGAATGCTTCTTCAGGGGTGAAGTCGTTGCTGACGGTGCGGTACATCACAGCTTTTGTGTAGTTGATGTTGTTCTTGTCGAGGACATTAGCCTCGCCATTGTGCACGTCAGAGATAGCATAAAGGAACTTTTCATTCTTATGCTTCAGCAGAGCCGGGAGCAGACCGTCGAGTTTGCCTGTGTCGCCGTGGAAGATCTTGCGCTTTCTGTATATGATATATTTCTGCAGGTAGAGGGCTATCTGCTCCGTGGTGCAGAAATATTTCATAGTGTCGGGTATGGTGACGCGCATCTCCTCGCACAGGCGGAAGAAATGGTCTATGGCCGTACGGGCCGTAAAAATAATTGCCGTATAATCAGGAATATAAACCTTTTGCTGGCGGAATTCTTTCGCGGAAAGACCTTCGACCTTGATGAAAGGACGGAAGACAATGTCTACATCAAACCGGCGCGCAATATCGTAGTAAGGCGATTTTTCAGATGTGGGTTTGGGTTGCGAAACGAGTATCTTCTTGATTTTCACTTGTTTACTGTTTTGCTTATATGATAGGCATAGCGTCTACCCCAGTAAGGAACAGACTTAAGGAATAGACAAAAATTACAGGAATTATTTCCAGACTGCAAAGGTACAAAAATAAATAAAGCAAAGACGAAATGTTATAATAAAAAATCCTAAAGCCCTTGATTATAAATACTAATTTGGCAATACAGAAGATAGTGAACATAGTTATGGCGCAGTAGGCCGATATGTCGGGATAGAACAGCGCGGTCAGGGCAGGAATCAATGCGGCAACCGACAGATATGAGAAAGAGGATGTAAAGCCTTTGACCCATTGATGGGCCGAATTCTTGTCGGGTGCGAAGGTGTAGCCTACAGTCGAATAGGCTGTGAATTGAAATATATAATAGACGCCAGAAAGCGCTGTGAGAGTCCAGATGGCGGCAGCCTGATGTCCTGAACTATGAATCCCGTGGCTTTGTGTGATCCAGAGATACAACAGTGTGCCGGAGCACAGGCAAAGCTGCACTACGAGCATCACTCCGGCTCTTGATTCGTTGGCGGTATGGTCGTCGAACACATTCTCGCGGCTGCGCACCGAGAGAAGTTCCTGAGCGCCGGATGCGAGCAGGCGTTTTATGTGACGGAAGTTAAAGATAAGAGTAAGCATCACAATCGCGAAAGCGCACAGGATTGTAGGGTCTGTGGCGACGTCGGATGGTCGTGCCGCGGGTTCGTGTCCGTAGAGGTATGCCGCAGGTTTTGCCGGTATTTCCGCGATAGTGTCGAGCACAGGAATCGCTTCCTGAATCTTCTGTACGGGCATGCTGTCTGCCGTGGCCGAGTCGGTGGCCAATATGTTTGGGGCAGATGTCGTCGGCGGGGCGGCTGTAGTGTCCGTAGCCGTTATGTCCGTATTGCTTTGGATCATGTATTATGCGGTAGTATCAGGAGTTAGGAGAGGATCAGTCTTTGGAAGGCATCAATGCCATCTTCACGGCTTCTTCAGGGGTGTGTGCCACGCTCCAAAGAGCCTGATGTCCGCTTCGCATAAAGCCAAGGGAAGCTGCCTTGCCGAGCATCTCGAGCAGCGGAGTGTAGTATCCGTCGGTATCGAGAATGACGATATTTCCGCTCCACAGGCCAAGCTCGCGCCAGGTGATTATTTCTGTCAGTTCCTCGAATGTACCGATTCCACCGGGACACGCTATTGCGGCTATTGACAGTGTGGCCATAGTTTTCTTGCGGGAATGCATTCCGTCGGTTACTATCATTTTTGATAGCGCCGGATTTTCCCAACCGCGTTCAACCATGAAGCCGGGTATCACGCCTATTGCTTCACCTCCGGCTGCAAGGACACCTTCAGTAGCTGCCCCCATGATACCGTAGCGGCCTCCACCACAGACCAACGGCCGTCCGGCCCTGGCTATTTCCTGGCCGAGGGCGCGGGCGGCGTCGGTGTATATGGAGTCGATGCGATCCGAGGAGGCGCCATATACGGTTATGCCTCCGATGCAGGTCACTTCGTCTTGTTTCATCAGTTGATGATGTCGAAGCCTGTATACTTACGCAGACATTCCGGAACTACGATTCCTTCCGGAGTCTGGAAGTTTTCGATTATAGATGCCATTATGCGGGGCAGGGCGAGAGCCGATCCGTTGAGGGTATGGCACAAGTGTGTTTTCTTGTCTTCGCCACGGTAACGGCATTTCAGACGGTTGGCCTGATAGGTCTCGAAGTTAGACACCGACGATACCTCGAGCCAGCGCTGCTGTGCTGCCGAATATACCTCAAAGTCGAATGTAATAGCCGATGTAAAGCTCATGTCGCCGCCACAGAGACGTAGTATGTGCCAGGGGAGTCCAAGTTTGTCGAGCAGTCCCTGCACGTGGTCTTTCATCTGTTCGAGTGCTGCGTAAGAATCCTCGGGCTTTTCGATACGCACTATTTCAACCTTGTCGAACTGGTGCAGACGGTTGAGGCCGCGTACGTCTTTGCCGTAGCTTCCTGCTTCACGGCGGAAGCAGGCCGAGTATGCGCAGTTCTTTATAGGTAGTTTGTCGGCAGGTATGATCACGTCGCGATATAGATTTGTCACAGGCACTTCGGCTGTCGGGATCAGATACAGGTTGTCTTCGTTTACGTAGTACATCTGACCTTCCTTGTCGGGGAGTTGTCCTGTGCCGTAGCCGGATGCTTCGTTCACCACATAGGGAGGCTGCACTTCAAGATAGCCGGCTGCTGAAGCTTCATCAAGGAAGAATTGTATGAGTGCACGCTGGAGTTTTGCTCCTTTACCGAGGTAAACAGGGAAGCCTGCTCCGGTGATTTTCACACCAAGGTCGAAGTCTACGAGATTATATTTTTTGCACAGATCCCAGTGTGGCAGTGCGTCAGCGCCGAGATCAGGCATGTTTCCGCCTGTCTTTTCAACCACATTGTCGGCGGCAGTGCGGCCTTCCGGAACCATATCGCAGGGGATGTTGGGTACGGAGAGCAGGATCTCGCGTATTTCCGATTCTGTAGCAGTAAGTTTATCGGCCACAGCCTTCTGTTCCTCTTTCAGTGCGGCAACCTTGGTCTTTGCATCATTGGCCTCGTCGCGCTTGCCTTCTTTCATGAGTCTGCCGATCTCTCCTGACAGACGGTTGAGTTCAGCGGCGCGGTTGTCGTTGGTGAGTTGAAGCTCGCGGCGGCGTTCGTCGAGGCTGAGTATTTTGTCGACCGGTTCTTTGGCATCGAAGCCTTTTACTGCCAGACGCTCTACTATGCGGGTGGGATTTTCTTTTATTTGCTGGAGTGTAAGCATGGCTTAACTGTGTATGTGGTGTTTGTGTTGTTGTCCGTTAGTTCATTTATTCGCTCAGCAGTTCCTTGACTTTCTGCTGTATTGCACGTCCGTCAGCACGTCCTGCCAGAGCTTTGGTGGCTACCCCCATCACCTTACCCATTTCCTTGGCGGATGTAGCGCCGGTGGCAGCGATGATCTTCTTCAGTTCCTCGGTGAGTTCTTCTTCGGTAAGGGCTTTGGGCAGATATTCTTCAATGACTGCGGCTTCGGCGAGTTCGTTCTCAGCGAGTTCGGGGCGGTTCTGTTCGCTGTAGATGCGGGCGCTTTCGCGACGCTGCTTGGCCATTTTCATCAGTATCTTGGTAGCTGTGGCATCGGTCAGCTCACCTTCCGCTCCTTTGGCTGTCTTTGCCTCGAGGAATTCTTTCTTTATGCCGCGGAGTGCCTCAAGACGCACTTTCTCGCGTGCGAGCATCGCCTTTTTTATGTCGGCGCTGATTTGTTCGAAGATATCCATTATGTTCAGATGATTTTGAGTTTATTAATCGTTCAATGTACTGCCACACGCTGCGGGTGTCGGCTTTCGGCCGTGGTGACGATGTAGAGACCCGGTGGCAGTGTGACTTCTGTATAGCTGTCGACTGTGGCAATGGCATGCACAAGATGTCCGGCCACGTCGTAGATACGTGCGTCTGTATGAGGTTCGGCTGTCACGAACCGGAGGCCTCCCGGAATCGCGGCTACGCAGAACGGCATGTCGTGCTCGATGTCGCCTATACCGGTATGCGACACATATATCACGTTGCTTTCAGGGCTTGTGTAGCCCAGACGAACTGACTGCACGGTGTAGCTTTCCGATGTCGAGGGGTCGAAACCGTCGATCAGCAGTGAATTTCCGTCGGCTACCAAAGCTGTTGTCTCTGCCGTCCCGTTTACGTAGCGGGTGCGGTTCACTATGTAGTAGTCAATGACGTCGTCGGCCGGTATGTCCCAGTTGGCTATGTAAGAGTCGCTGCCAATCTCAGTAGCGGCTGTCGCATTTATGCGGCTGAGTGTAGGCACAGGACATCCTGTGCCGCGTAGGTTCACGCCTCGTGAGCCTGTGATACCACCTTCGCTCACCACCAGACGGGCTTGGTGCTCGCCCAAGGATGTGGGTGTGTACGTGACAGACAGATATGTGCCTTCCTGACGGTTGATGAGAGTAGCGTCGACACTATTCTGTGCTGTAGTGAACATGCCATAATCGGGATTATTCTCGCCATTGATGCGTCGGGAGATCATCACGTCAATGTAGCTGCGGATGTTTTCACCCTGTATCAGAAGCTGTGCTGTGGCACTTTTCCCGAGAGCTACTTCGCCGAATTCAAGTTCCTGATCCTGTACGGGTGAGTACAGTACCGGTGTGCCGGCCGGTTCTTCGTCAGGGGTCTTGCCGGGATCGAACGGCTCACCCTTGTATTTTCCCCATATATATTCGGCCAGCAGCGGGTAGTCGATGAACGGGTTGCGGTTGTTCTGTATTCGGTAGACCTCATCGTTTCGGTCTAATTCTTTCTGACTAACGGGATCTTCCTCAGCCCAGCGCAGAAGCAGCTCCACAGCCCACGTGGTGAGGGTAGGATATGCTCCGTTCTGTACCATCCAACTGTAGTTGGAGGCCCATTTATAGTCCTGATAGCACGTCACCATATAGAAATATGTGCGTGCGAAATCGCCTTTGTATTCCTCGTTGGGCTCGAATACGTATGCAGCACCTCCGCCCTGATGGCTCACCGGATAGCCTATGAGTACTACGCCGTTGTCATACATGATTTTCTGGCTCGTGTTCACTTCGCCGAGCGGATAGTTGCTCTTGGCCTGGTTGGCAGGGCCGTCGGCGGGATAGAGGTGGTTCAGGTCGATGTATGCGTTTACTGAGGTGCTTCCGCCCCACCAGCTCTTAGGAAATGAATGTTCGCGGTTCAGACCGGAGAACGATGGCGCATAGCGTGGGATGTTGCTGTACATGTCCCACCAGAGCCGCGATTGCGGATACAGGTCGGTGCGCTGGAAAGTCTGCGACAATGCGGAGTATATGGCAGAGTAGGATGTGTTGGTCAGCGTCATATTCTTTATGATGTTGTGAGCCGCCGTTTTTAATTCTGCTCCGCTTTTGCCCGTGAGCGAGGTGTAATATCCAGCCGGTATTGTGGCGAAAGACATTGTGCATGCCGCGAGCATGCACGAGAGTGCCATTAGTAAGCGTGATAAGTGATTCATTGTCGCTGCCGTAAGATTTGTTTTACGTGTTGGTTGATACGTAATGATGTTGGATACGGTTAAGGAAAAACAAAGTTACTGCCAATATTTTGAATTATGTATAAAACCGTTGTGTTAAACTACGTTAATTGTGTTTTGCCTGTCTTTCAACGGGCTTTCCTTTTTTGTTGGTACATATAGACATCATTCTGTAACAAATTTTATACAAGGCAAAAATATGAAAAATCATCAATTCATCACTACTGCTACGATGGCGGCTGTATGCGCCTTTGCAGTGACATCGCAGGCCGCTGTGCTTTCGCCGGAGAAAGCTTTGGCCAGAGTGGAAACCAAATTGTCCAGATCGGGATCTCCAGTGCTTGTGCATACCGGGTTTGACAAAGAAGGATCGACGGCCTATTATGTGTTCGACAGGGAGGTGGATGGTGGCGATGCCGGATTTATGATCGTGTCGGCCTCTGATGCCACTGATGCTCTGCTCGGCTATTCAGATTCAGGCACATTCTCACCGGAGAATATGCCTCCTCAGCTCAAATGGTGGCTCGGACAGTATGCCGAAGCGATCGCGCAGGCTGAGGCGTCGGAAGATACAGGGACTGTTTACGGGCGTATCGCCACACCGCGTTCTGCTGCCGAGCGTCGCGAGATCGCACCTATTACAGTCACGACTTGGGATCAGGGTTCGCCTTATAATGATCTGTGTCCTTCTGTGGAAGGTAAGAAATGCTATACCGGCTGTGTGGCTATTGCCACTGCCCAGGTGATGAAGGTGCACAACTGGCCGGTGTCCGGCTTTGGATCTAATTCATATGAATGGAGCTATACTGATGGTACGACCCGAGGATCAGAAACGCTGTCGATGGATTTTTCGTCGGTACGTTTTGATTGGGACAATATGGCCGACAGCTATTCCGGTTCTACGACAGCAACGCAAAAAGAGGCTGTCGCCACGCTTATGCATGCAGTCGGTGTCGGTGTCAGCATGCAGTACGGTACTTCAGAGTCCGGCGCGGTATCGGTTAACGCAGCCAAGGCATTGCTGGACTATTTCGGCTATGATTTAGGGCTTAGGTTCGAGATGCGTGAATACTACGGACTTTCTGAGTGGGAGGATATAGTATATGCAAGTCTTGAGAAGGGAATGCCTGTGCTCATGGGCGGAAGAAACGATACCGGAGGGCATGAGTTTGTCTGCGACGGATACAGTTCAGACGGATTCTTCCATTTCAACTGGGGTTGGAGCGGGCTGTCTGACGGATATTATAAGCTTATGGCCCTGAATCCTGAATCGCAGGGAGCAGGAGGCACAACATCCGGCTATAATTATGGTCAGGATGCTATCCTGAATGTGACAAGACCTGCCGGTGGTGTCCGTCAGCCAGTGGCTGTGGGTAGCTATGGTAAGATGGAATGTCAGTTGCGCGACGATCTGCTGATGTTCACCGGACAGTTTATAAACATCACTCCGACCACAGGAACAGTTCAGCTTGGAGTCAGGCTTACGGATGAGAATGGAAACGAGACGTGTTTTCCATCCGAGGTGTCGTCGAACATGACACCGGATGCGGGCTACAAATATTATGGTACTTCCGTGACCGATATGCCTGACGGTACATACAACGCTTATCCTGTGTATTCGATTGATGGCGGTTCTACATGGCTTGATATGAAGATACCTCTTGGTCTGCCCGACCATGCGGTACTTGAATTTGCCTCAAATTCACCGCAGAGTGTCAAGATGGCTACAGTGACACCTCTTGAGGCTCAGGATGTGGAGCTTGAATCACCGGTGTATATAGGTTCGATGTTCAAGGTGTCAGCCAAGATTGTGAATCCATCGTCAACCGAGGCACTCCAGAATATATATGTGGCATTTGCTGTCGATAATGGATTCGGTCTTGAGGTGATCGGGCGCGGCTATGATTATCCTGTGGATGTCGAGCCGGGAGCGTCGCAGGAGATTACTTACCAATCTGTAATAAGTCAGGGCGAGTCGTCTATGGAAGCCGGTGAATATATGCTCGTGTTCGTGGATTCGCAGGACAATATAATATCCGAACCGCAGACTGTGACCGTGAATGCCGCGGCTACCACGGCCGTATCTGCTGTGAGTTGGAAAATCGACGCACCTGATCTCAATGCGGTGGACCGGAGTTCCATCTCTGTAGTGGCTGACGTCGCTTGTACCGAGGGATATTATGCTGGTCCTGTACACCTGTTTATATTCCCGCTCGACGAATCGGGTACAACGGTGCAATCTGTAGCGTCGTTTGCCTCGGCGGCAATATTCCTCAGTGCTGGACAGTCGCAGACTGTGACGTTTACAGGTGCGTTCCCTTCGGGCGTTGCCGGTAAGCAATACTTCGGTATGCTCCGGGGAAGCAGCGGATGGCTGTCGCAGACCCAGATAAATTTCCGTCTGGACGATACATCCGGTCTGGACGACATATACTCTACCGGTGGTGATGCAGAGAAAGAATACTATACAATCGGTGGTATTAGAGTATCTTCCGAAAATCTTCCTGCCGGACTCTATATCGTACGTCAGGGCAATAAGGTAAGCAAGCACATTATCAGATAATTAATACATCCTACTTAGCGACACATAGTTATCAATCTCTATATAAATCAAGCCGCGCCACAGGAGTCTTGGACTCTCCGGGCGCGGCTTATTATTTATCGGTCTTAAACAGATTCTAAGATCGGTGCATATTGGAGAAGAAGTGCCATAGGGTAATGCCCGCTGATACAGACACATTAAGCGAATGCTTAGTGCCTTCCTGCGGTATCTCGATCCATGCATCGCATGCATCCACCACTTCCGGGGCAACCCCATCGACCTCGTTGCCTGCGATGATGGCGTACTTGCGGTTGCTGTCCACATGGAAATCCTGGAGGCATATGCTGCCTTTGACCTGTTCGAGGCATGCCACTGTATAGCCTTCGGCTTTTAGCGCGGCTACACACTCCAGAGTGCTGGGGAAGTAGCGCCATGATACCGAATCCTCTGCTCCGAGTGCTGTCTTGTGAATCTCGGGAGAGGGAGGACAGGCACTTATGCCACATAGCATGATCTCTGCCACGCGGAAAGCGTCGCATGTGCGGAAGATAGCTCCTATATTATTGAGCGAGCGCACGTTGTCGAGCACCATTACTAACGGAAGTTTCTGCTTTGAGCGGTATTCCTCGGTGCTGTCGCGTCCGAGATCCCATATGGTCTTCTTGTCCATTTTTTTACTTCACTACTTTGCGAGAGGTTGTCTTGCCTGCGGCTGTCACCGTACGTTCGATGTAAATGCCGGATCTGAGGTTATCCTCTGCAACACGCACGCCTTGCAGTGTGTAGTATTCGCGGGATACTATTGTGTCGTCGCTGTTGATATCATCGATTCCGACAAAACCGTTGACGGTGAACCGTGTGGCATTGCTTACCTGCTGGTTGTTGAAGTAAAGAGCGGTCATGTATGAGGTGCCGGGTGTGCCTTCAGGGAATATCACGTCAAAATTGAAAGTCTTGGTCTCGTTGGCGTCGACAAAGAATGCCGGCAGTGAGAATGTGGCAAGGCTCTGTGTTCCTGCAGAATTGAATATCTTCAGGGTGAGAACTCCTGCCGAATAACCGCCGACGCCCTTCAGTGTGTAAGATCCGGTGATGGAGGCTGCATTGACTGAAGAACTGTTGTCGATAGAGAACGATGTCAGTTGCAGTGATGCTCCGGTATTTGCTTTTTTCACCTCTACCTGCTGCTTCTGCGATATTTCTGCAGTTGATACAGTATTGTCTTCATTGACTACGTCCTCGCCCATAAAGAATGTGTATGTGCCTGCATTGAGTCCGTTGGACACAAGAGTGAATGTCTGTGTCAGGGTCTTGGTCTCGTTGGCATCGAGGCTTACAACGTAAGATGATCCGTAGCCCACGATCTGGCTACCGAGCAGAGCGTTGGTGCTCATGAAGTTGGGGCTTACTTCGGCAGAGCGTGGATAGTCGTTGGGGTTGGTGATCGTATAAGTGATAGTGAACGGCATCTTGTCGTATATCTCAGTGTCGAACTTTATGTCTGTCACGGAGAAATATTTGGCATCCGTTTTCTGAAGCGATAAACCGGTGCTGGACTTGGTGACTGTGAATACACGTGGCTGGCCTTCCTCCACAAGCATATCCTTCCAGTCGCTGTCGCTTGGATTGAGAGTTGCCGCATATACCTGCGATACCTTGTATGTGCCTTCTGCAAGATCGGAGGGCATTGTGACGCTCCATCCGTTGAGTACTTTATCCCAGGGATCAAATGCGGATAGGGTAGTGCCGCAACGGATATACTTTACTTCAGATGTAGCAGTGTTGACTACCTTTACGCCTATGCATCCTGTGAATGGATAACCTAATGAGCCTGCGTTGAATACCATGCCGAAATCAATGCTGTTGCCTCTGATTGTAGCGGTGTTGTCTTCATATACTGCTATCAGGTAGTTGGTCTTTGAACCGGCCTGCGGTTTCTGCATGCCGAGGATGGCGTCCTGACCGTAATTGTATGCGCTGCTTGTGCCACCGATGCCCTGGCTACCGGGATCGAGAGCTGTGAGCAGGAAGAATCCGTCGGACATTCCGCCCCAACCCCAGTTGAAGTGGAAGTAGCCGTTCATGTAGCCGTCGCAGATGAATGAGTGTCCGCCTTCCTGCGATTGTCCGCCGTAGATCACCGGGCCGCAGTTGACGAGGTTATCGTAGATCATCTGTTCCCATTCGCTGATGGAATAGTAGTCGCGTGGATAGTAGCATGTGGCGGCATCGTAGTTCAGATATGTGACAAGCGCGTAAGGTATATCCTGCGAGTGTGCACCACTTGCGTTAGTTCCGTATTTCATCTCCACACCTACGCCGGCTGCTTTCATCAGTGTAGATACGGCTGAAGCTTGTGTGGTGTTGTATGAGCCGGTTGTGTATGTGTCGAGCATGTTGGCCCAGTCGAAGGTCGTGGATGAATAAGTGAAGCGCACGGCCAGTGATTTATTAGCGCCGTTGAGAGTATAATTCCAGGTATACTGCTTCGTGCCTTTGCCCTTTTCAGGATAATTGAAGTACTTCATGGCTTGAGCCATAGCAGTGGCCACGCATCCGGTGTATGTAGGGATAGTTCCTGCCTTGGGGCAGTCATTGTTGTAAGGCGCGTCCTGATTCCACTTTGTTTTGCACATCGGGGCAATATCGGCGCGTTTGGCAGCAGTTGATTTCACGAAGATTTCGGGCTGACCGGATGTTTTGTTTTCTGCTGCGAATGCTATCTGGTTGGCGTATTCGCTGAGCCACCAGCGCATATTGTCGGGCATGTTGTCGGCGTCGAAAGATCCGCTGTCGGCGTAGCCGAGTACGGGAGTGATTTCGTCGTCGGCTGGAAGGATCATGTAGCCATTGTCAGCCATTCCTCTGTCGAATACGTAGAGGGCGGCTTCTGATGTCTTGGGCGACATTTCCGTGTAGACGAGTCGGGGTGTAGCTGCACGGGACTTTGGAACAAGACCTGTTCCCTCCGTGCGTGCCAGTGCCTGCTCAGGGCTTATAGGCCCGGCAGTGGCTGATGCGGCTGCGATCAGAGCCGCGAGGAGTAAAGATTGATTTTTCACTTGTAGAATTTGGATTATGTGTAAGTAAAATGTTTAAGTATCAGTTGTCTGTGATCAGAGCTTCGACGGCCAGTGAGTATGATCCGAGTCCGAATCCGGCTATGACACCACGGCATACACCTGAGATGAGCGATTTGTGGCGGATAGTCTCTCTTGACCATACATTAGAGATGTGGACTTCCACAACCGGTAGGGCTACTGAGGCAATGGCGTCGGCAATGGCGAGCGATGTATGGGTGTATGCTCCGGCATTGAGCACGATGCCGTCGGCTTTTCCTTCGGTCCATGCCTGCTGTATAGCGTCAATGATGTCGCCCTCGTGGTTGCTCTGGATGTATGCGATGTCGGCTTTGCCTGCATAACGGGCGCGCAGCGAGTCCAGGCAGGTCTGCATCGATGCAGTGCCATACACTTCCGGTTCGCGCCGCCCCAGAAGGTTGAGGTTCGGGCCGTTGATGATCAGTATCCTCTGCATTGTGTATTTGTCAGTTTTTGCGGCCTACATTGACCTTGACAGTGGCGGGAAGTTCGTTGTTCCTCCGGTCGGTGGCATCTGTGACCTCGTGGGCAAGATGCATGAACGCCTGTCCTGTGATGGTGTCTTCGAGGGCTATCGGAGAGCCTTGGTCGGCATGCTCGCAGATGCTTCCGACTACCGGAATCTGCGCCAGCAGCGGAATTCCGAGTTCCTTGGCCAGATCGGAAGCCCCATCGCGTCCGAAGATATAATATCGTTCGTCGGGATGGCGTTCGGGTGTGAACCATGCCATGTTTTCGACGATTCCGAGAACAGGCACGTTGACTTTCTCACCGGTGAACATACTGATGCCTTTGCGGGCATCGGCGAGGGCTACCTGTTGAGGAGTGGAGACTATCACAACTCCGGTCACAGCCAGTGTCTGCACGAGAGTAAGATGAATATCCGATGTGCCTGGAGGCATGTCTATCAGGAAGTAGTCGAGTTCGCCCCAGTCGGCGTCTGTTATCAGTTGTTTAAGAGCGTTTGAGGCCATTGAACCACGCCATACGGCGGCGCTATCGGGGTCGATCACGAATCCGATCGAGAGTAGTTTGACTCCGTATCTTTCGACGGGTAATATCAAGTCTCTGTCTTCTACCTTATGGATATAGAGCGGTTCTTTCTCTACACCGAACATTTTTGGAATAGAAGGACCGAATATGTCGGCGTCGAGCAGACCGACCTTGTAGCCTTCGCGAGCGAGAGCTACTGCCAGGTTGGATGCAACTGTCGATTTGCCCACTCCTCCTTTGCCGGAGGATATGCCTATGATATTCTTGACGCCGGGAAGGACTGCACGTTCGGGAACTGCTGCCTTGACCTGGGCGCGTGTCTTGACGTTTATATTGCCCTTTATGTCCACTTCCGGCGATACGTGTGTAAGTATTGCCGTCTCGGCAGCGCGCACGAGCGATTTGATGAATGGGTCGGTAGGCTTGTCGAAGATGAGCGAGAAACTCACCTTGTTGCCGTCGATGCACATATCGTCCTCGACCATGCCGAGCTCTACGATGTCTTTTCCGTTGCCGGGGTAACGTACTGTGCGCAGTGCGTCGAGTATGAGGTTGGGATATAATGTCTCCATTTTCTTTATGTCTGGTAGTTTTTATGATTGTGATGTTTCGGAATCCGCTTCGTCGAGCAGTTGCGGACATTGGAGTGTGCCTCTGGCGAAACTGCGGTAGGTGTCGAACGGAATTTCGTCGTCCGGTTCGGCGAGGTCTCCGGTTGCAGGAAGCGCGAACGAAAGGTATTTTATCGACAGTCCGCGCGAGAGCCACTGTTGCTCGTAGAATGTGCGTATGCTGCGCAGCGATTCATCGAGACCGGCACTCTCGGGGATATCGGCGTAGAGGTCCGGGGTATCGGCTGCGAGATTTAGGCCGTTTAGTTTAGCCATAGCCCTTGTGTATGCATATAGAAACGGACTGTCGGTCTTCAGGTTTATCGAGGCATTGTCTTTGGCTACCTCCCTGTATAGGTTCATGAATCTTGTGCCGGTAAGGCGCTTGCGCACCTTCTTCATCTGCGGATCGGGGAATGTGATCCACACGCTGTCCACCTCGCCGGGGGCGAAGAAGTGCGGCAGGAGTTCTATGTTGGTGCGCAGGAAAGCAACATTGCCGAGTCCCAGATCGCGGGCTTGTGTGGCGCCGGTCCACATACGTGCGCCCTTTATGTCAATTCCAATGAAGTTGCATTCCGGATGGCGTTGTGCCAGACCGACGGTGTATTCACCTTTTCCGCATCCGAGTTCGAGTACAATCGGACGATCGTTATGGAAATAGTCGCTGTGCCAGCGTCCCTTGAGAGGGAAGCCTTTCTCACGCAGAACGCCGAACGGGTATTGGAACACGCAGTCGATGTGTTCCATGTCGCTGAATTTCCTAAGCTTGTTTTTTCCCATTTTTGCTGATGTAGCTTAAAGTCTTATGTTGCAGTTTAGCACTGCCTCGACAAGATATAGCTGTCGCACATCTGCGATCGCTATTTCCATATCGTCGTAATCCGGATTGTCGCTGTGCAGGATTATCCTTGCAGGGTCGGAGTGGTCGCGGCGTATATATTTCACCATACGGTAGTCGTCGAGCACCACCACGTAGATCTGTCCCCAGAATATCGGTGAAGCCAATGAGACGGGGCGTATGTAGACGAATCCGCCGTTGACAATCGTCGGAGACATGCTGTCGCCGCTGACACGTACGATAGCAGAGCCTTCCATCGGTCCGATAGGCAGGCTTACATGCCCGATGATATTGTCTTCGGTGAACATGGAACTCAACTCCCGGCATCCTGCGGTCACGTCAATGTCGTAGACCGGTATGCCGTTGTCATTGCGTGTGGCTGACGATATGTCGTAGCCATGCATCTGGCGCGTATTCTCTGTTTTCTCAAATGGAACGCCCTCACCGTCGCGCAACCAGGCTTTTGAGACACCCATGTTGACTACAATACGGTTAAGCATACCCTCACTGACCCCGAGCTTGCCGGTCAGCACTTTCGATACATTGGTCGGATACACACCTATCAGGCGCGCGAATTCTGTCTGAGTAAGTCTTCGCGTTTCAATCAGATAGCGTATACGGTCGATGACGGTGGAGGCTGGTCGTGAGAGAGATTGGGCTATATCCATTATATTTATGCTCTTATTCTTGGCAAAGATACAATTTTATTTGCCGAAATGCAAATATTCTGACGAGTAAGCCGTTATAATGTAGCATATGCCGTATGCTGCAACCATCTGGCTGCTGACGGTGTTATGTATGATATAACGTTTCAACTTCATTATGAATACATTCACTACTCCAATAAATATTCCGGTAAAGGGTATACGAGGCCCTATGCTTACGTTTCGCAATGATCCCTTTCTCTCCGGTCAGGCAGAGGATTGCTATGATTACTGTTCCGATGGCCTGATAGTTGTCGGAGGCGACGGAAAGATAGTGGCCCGCGGCGATTATGCATCGCTACGGTCAGAGTTTCCGGATCTTACGGATATAGATGTTTACGGGCAAGATTCTCTGATACTTCCGGGATTTATCGACGCTCATGTCCACTATGTGCAGTCTCCGATGATTGCCTCATATGGCGACACACTTGTGTCATGGCTCGGGAATTACGCATTTCCGACGGAGATAAAGTTCTCCGATAAGGCATTTGCCGATGATGTGGCACGTATGTTTTTCCGGCAGATTCTCTCCCACGGCACTACTACGGCAAATGTGTTTTCAACTACTTTCGCTACTTCTGTAGATGCTTTCTTCGAGGAATCGGAGCGGTATGGAACAAGGATGATTTCCGGCAAAGTATTGCAGGATAGGAATCTACCGGAGCTATTGCGCGACAAGGATGCGGAAAGTTCGGTGGAGATCTCGGAAGCGTTGCTCAGAAAATGGCACGGGCGGGGGAGGCAGATGTATGCGGTGATACCGCGTTTCGCACCCACGAGCACTCCAGATCAGTTGCGCCTTGCGGGAGAACTTTATCAGCGCTATATTTCCGATGGTGTGTATATGCACACGCATCTTGACGAAGCGGCCGATGAGATCCGGTGGGCACTATCGCTATACCCTGAGAGTTCCAGCTATACGGATATATACGATCGCTTCGGACTTGTGGGGCGGCGCTCTGTATTTGCGCACTGCTGTATATTGCGCCCGGAGGAGTGGCGCACACTCCACCGCAATGGCTGCGGAGTAGTCACATGTCCGTCGTCAAACCTCTTTCTCGGCGACGGGGAGTTCAAATATTGGGAAGCCAAGAATCCAGAACATCCGTGCCGTACGGGTGTTGGTACGGATGTAGGTGGCGGCACAAGTTTTTCTGTTGTGCGTCAGCTTGGTGAGATGTATAAAGTAGCCATGCTCGAAGGGCATGCACCTGATGCCATACGGAGTTTCTATCTTGCCACTCGAGGAGGAGCGGAGGCTCTGCATCTCGAAAATACCGTGGGCGCACTTGATCCAGGTTGCGAGGCGGATATTGCGGTGCTCGACCTTGAGTCTACCGAGTTTATGTCCTGGCGCATGCGCTTTGCTGAGACTTTGGCCGAACGGTTGTTCATACTCCAGACATTAGCTCCAGACAATATGTGTCGCGCGACTTATTCAGGAGGAATGAAAGTCTATGACCGCGACAAGCATGACCGCTTTGCATACAGGGTGTAAACCGATACGATTTTTGCTGCTCAAAGGTAAAGTCGGATGACTATTTTGCAGATTGCGATAAAATCGCTACATTTGCAGAATGTCACCCGGTTGGTGGCGTTTCGTCATATTTAACCTTAAAGCTACATGAATGTAAAAAAACTACCCCTGTGCCTTCTTATGTGTGGTGCGGCCTGTTTGTCTGCCGGTGCACAAAACTCCAAGCTTACCGGTACTGTTGTCGGGTCAAGCGCGACGGAAGCAGCCAAAGCTTTCGATGGAAATGTGAATACATATTTCAGTGGACAGAATTGCTATTCGAATCCCGATTATTATTTATACGGACGCAATTGGGTCGGGCTTGACTTAGGACAGCCTCACGTGATCTCGCGTGTCGGTATAGCGGCCCGCAGAGGCTATGAGAACAAGGCAAAGTTTGCTGTTGTTCAGGGTGCTAACAATGCTGATTTCTCGGATGCACTCCCGATTATGATGTTCAAGACGGAGCCGAGCTCGGGAAGTGTCAGCTATCTTGATGTAGACGTCAGCAGAGGCTTCCGGTATGTAAGGGTTGTAGCCACTGACGGCGCCGGTTATTTTGCAGAAGTTGAATTCTATGGTACTCCTGGAGAGGGAGATGACAGCAAATTCTATCAGATAACGAATCTTCCTACAGTATCGTTCAATACGCCTGGAATGGCTGAGATTAAGTCTAAAGACGATAAGCACAAGAATTCATATGTGGCTATTATTTCAGAAAATGGAACTAATTTGCTCGATGATGCCGCCGCTCAGATGAAAGGCCGAGGCAACGGTTCTTGGACGTTCAACAAGAAGCCGTTTCAGATCAAGTTCGACAAGAAAAAACAACCGCTCGATGCACCGGCCAAAGCCAAGAAGTGGACACTGATCAATAATTACGGCGATCGTTCGCTGATGCGCAATAAAGTAGCCTTCGATATCAGTCGTGAAGTAGGTATGACGTTTACTCCGTATTGCACATTTGTTGATGTGATCTACAATGGCGAGTATGAAGGTGCTTATCAGCTTTGCGATCAGGTGGAGGTTAATCCCGGACGTGTCGAGCTTACCGAGATGGCTCCCGAGGATGTGAGCGGAGATGCATTGTCCGGAGGCTACTTCATTGAGATCGACGCATACGCAAATCAGGAGGTTTCATGGTTTAAATCCAACCGTGGCATTCCTGTGACTATAAAGTCTCCGGATGATGATGAGATCGTGTCGGCGCAGTCGGCCTATATCAAGGATTATTTCAATAAGTTGGAGACCGCGCTGTGGTCGTCGAATTTCACTGATCCGGTCAATGGATATCGTAAATATCTCGATCTCGAAAGTTTTCTGCGCTACTTCATAGTATGTGAGCTTGACGGAAATCTGGATTCTTTCTGGAGTACATACATGTGGAAAGATCGTGGAGAGGATGTCTTTCATGTAGGTCCTGTGTGGGATGTCGATCTCGGATTCCAGAATTACGGCAGTCCGTCTTCGGTTAATACCATGTCTGATTATCTTTACACTCATGGTTCGGCTTCCAAGGCCGATGGCATGCTTGACTTCGTGAACCGCATAATCAAGCAGGATGCCGGCGCGGCAACAGAACTCAGCAACATCTGGAGCGAACTTCGTCAGAACGGCAATCTGAACTATGAATATTTCGAAGCCCGCATCGACGAGTATGTGAAGGAACTTGAGGAATCTCAGAAACTTAACTTTGAACGTTGGCCGATTCTGAACCGTTCGGTACAGAAAAATCAGAAAGTATTCGGTTCGTATGAGGGCGAGGTCAACAATCTCAAGAATTTCCTTGAGGGCCGCTTCACGGTACTTGACAGATTTATGAACAGGCATACTGTCGGTATTGACGATATTACCACGGATGTTGAGGATAGCAATGCCGAGACAGAGCTGTTCGATCTTCAGGGTCGCCGTGTGACTGTCGGTACTCCGCTTCCGGGTCTGTATATCCGTCGCACCGGTTCGAAAGTGGAGAAAGTGATAATCCGCTGATCTCCCGGAATACGATATAAAAGATAAAAGCCAAGCGCGCCATCATTCTCCGCTGCGGAGATAGTGGCGCGCTTGATATATCTTTAGGGTTGGCGGTGTCAGATCCCGCGGCGGAACGCACGGCGACGACGATGTTGCCGGTGCTCGAAATAGTCCCATTGCTTCTGCACACTTCCGTTGCCTTCGTATTCGGGATTGCTTTCGGCATATTTGTAGCCGTTGCGGATATACACAGGCAGCAGGTCGCAGAAGATAAGTGCGTTCACGCCCTTGTTCTGAAACTCGGGACGTACGGCAACGAGAAGCAGGTCCACTACGTCTTCTTTTCCGCGCAACGGCTTTATGAAGTGTCTCCAACCTAATGGGAACAGCTTGCCACGGCTTCGGCGCAGTGCGTTCGAGAAAGATGTTATGGATATGCCGACGCCTATTAGCCGATCCTCGTTGTCGATCACTATACTTACGTCCTCAAGCCGGAGGATTCCGAGATACATATCTATGTAATAGTCTATCTGCCTGGGCGAAAGCGGGGAATATCCGTAGAGGTTGTCGTAGGCTTCGTTGATAAGTTCGAACAGAGCATGTCCGTACTGCTGGCGCAGTTTGCGGCGGGACGTGAATTTTATGGTCCGCAGTCCGTACTTCTTTGCCACAATGTCGGCGATGCGGGCATATTTTTCAGGAATGGACTGTGGTACAGTCATTCTGAATTCGAGCCAGTCGGCATCTTTTACAAATCCCATTCGCTCCATTTGCCTTACATAGTATGGATAGTTGTAGATGGTGGCCATAGTGCCGGTTTCTGCAAAACCCTCCACAAGCATGCCTTCATGGTCCATGTCGGTGAATCCCATCGGACCTACCATAGATGTCATGCCGCGCTCCTTGCCCCATCTGGCTGCGGCTTCGAAGAGCGCGTCCACGACCTCGTCGTCGTCTATGAAGTCTACGAATCCGAACCTCAAGTCGTTGTGTCCTGTGCGGTCGTTGACACGGTGATTTATTATAGCTGTGATGCGGCCGGCTGCCTTACCGTTTTTGTATGCCATGAACGATTGTGCCTCGCAATATTCGAATGCGGGGTTTTTGGCAGGGATGAGCGTGTTGATGTCTCCCGAGATGAGAGGTGGTATATAGTACTCGTTGTCTTTGTACAGGTCTATGCCGAACTTGACAAATCGCTTCAGGTCTTTGCGGCGTGCCGGTATCTGAATAATGTCTATTGCCATTGCGGAAATGTATGGTGATGGTGTTGCCGGTCTACAGTGGAAGGCCCTCGGCTGGGAGTGCGCCATCTGTCTGGTCTATGATCCGCTCCACTGTGTCCTGAGTGTCCGACTTGTGGTGGTAGTGAGATGTGATCCAAAGTATTGCGATCATTGCTACCAGGAATGCCGCGAGCCATATCATAAGGTTGTGGCTCTGTCGGTTTTCGATTGCGAGATGTATGTCCTGCGCTGTGCGGTATCGCTTGGCAGGATCAGGGTTGGTGCATTTTTTCGCCACGCGGCGCAGTTGCGGGAATTCGTCTGAGCAGGCGTTGAGAGCTTCAGTCAGAGTGACGCCGTAGTCGTAGATGTCGCGGGATGTGTCTCCGTGGCTTAGTCTTGATTTCTGGTCAAAACCGACGTCGATGAGTTTCAGGTTGCCGATGTTCTCGGTGAAGATTATGGCCTCGGGGCGGATAGGGTGATGTACCAGATGGTTGTTCTGGATGTATTCCATTGCATCGACCAACTGATGTTTGAGTTTGTCGATATGCTGGGCAGTGACACGCTTTTCGTTGATGAGCTTTCGTAGCGAGTCGCCATATACGTCGTCTGTGATTATGCTCATTCCTACCCCCGGTACATATTCGTAGTCGTTTATCATTACGATGTGCGGCCCGGCGAGGTTGTATCTGACCTCGAATTCCTTTTCTATCATGGCCTGGAAGTCAGGCTTGTCGCGATATTCAGGTTTCAGTGTTTTAAGCATCACCCATTTTCCATACTTTTTTGCAGTATAGACATCATAATATTCCTCGTCCCATTCGGGAAGATGTTCAATTTCAGTCCATTTGTCGCATGAGTCGGGATGCTGTGCCTGCATGGGCTGCTGATCGTTTTCTTCTGCCATTTCTTTCGGGTATGAATGATGCTTTAGTCAGTAATTTTATCTTTGTTCCGTAACCGTGACAGTTGTCAGGATCTCATATACCAGTAGTCTGTCGATATATCGTCGACCGGTTGCAGATGCAGTTCTCCTCCGCTGAAGTTGTAGTAATAGCTCCACTGTGTGCCATAGGCATCGTTGAAATATATGGTCAGCGAGCTTCCGGAGAAACTGCTCCACTGTACATTCCAGGTTTGTGGATAACCGTAGCTGTCTTCTCCGCTCACATATCCTGTGCCATCGCCGTAGAGCATCAGGGCGCTTATATAATATGTGCCGGGTCCGGAGTAGTCGACGAGCTGCCATCCTCCCACCAGAGGGGAGTAGTACGGATCGTCCTCCTGAGTGCAGGAAGATACGGTGAGGATGAGGGCTAATGTGGCGATCAGGTGCATGAACACCTGTCGGCCTGTGCGCGCGGGTGTGGAGATTGTTTTCTTTGTCATAATGCAAATGGATGGGAATGTTGATACTTGTCTGTGACAATATAACAAACAATTACCACAAATTGCTTTTTTAACTTGTTTTCATTTATCATTAAACAAGCTATTAGAGTTCGCAAAATTATACAATTTCTGTCAATTAAGAAAATTTTTGTACCTTTGTCCGCTCTCTCCGGTATAGTAACATATAGAAAACCAGTTATTGAAAACATCATGTCTACCTACACAAGCGAAGATCAACGTAAAGTGACTACCATGCGTCTCATTGAGATGAAGCGCAGGGGTGAGAAGATCGCTATGCTTACGGCTTACGACTATTCTATGGCCAAGCTGATAGATGAAGCCGGCGTCGATGTAATTCTTGTAGGCGATTCCGCCTCTAATGTGATGGCAGGAAATGTCACCACTCTGCCGATGACTCTCGATCAGATGATATATCATGCCAAGAGCGTGGTTAAGGGCGCTCGCCGGGCACTTGTAGTATGCGATATGCCTTTCGGAACATATCAGGGCAATCCCATCGAGGCTCTGAATTCTGCCATACGCATTATGAAGGAGAGCCATGCTGAGGCTGTGAAGATGGAGGGTGGTGCTGAGATACGCGAGAGCATCGAACGCATTCTCTCTGCCGGTATTCCTGTGATGGGCCATCTTGGCCTGACTCCTCAGTCGATCAACAAGTTCGGAACTTACGCTGTGCGTGCCAAGGAAGAAGCTGAAGCCAATAAGCTTATCGAGGATGCCAAGATGCTTGAGGAGATAGGCTGTTTTGGAATCGTACTCGAGAAGATTCCTGCCGCTTTGGCCAAGCGGGTGGCCGAGAGTGTTTCGATACCGGTGATTGGAATCGGAGCCGGAGGCGGAGTCGACGGTCAGGTGCTTGTGATGCACGATATGCTTGGTATCAATAAGGACTTTTCTCCTAAGTTCCTACGCCGCTATGCTGATCTGGCTACGATTATCAACGAAGCTGTCGGACACTATGTGTCTGACGTCAAGACTTCTGATTTCCCTAACGAAAAAGAGGCTTATTGAAAAACTTTAATAACGGAAACAGACGCCGGAGGTTGGATTTATACACCTCCGGCGTCTGTGTTTTTGTTGATATTGTCTGTTATTCGATTGTTATCAGGAAATACTGCTGTGTCCCGGCGCCGAGCAACTCGGTAGCGTCGAGCAGGTGAGTACCCTCGCGGGCGTCAATATGGTCGGCGAAATGTTTTGCCGCCGGATCTGAGGAATTATATACCATATCTGTGCATGCCCGGTCAAGAGCCACAGGATCAATAGAGGCGAGGATTCCGAGGTCGGCCATCTGAGGCTCGTCTGTGTATCGGCTGTTGTCTGCATCGACACTTATTTTTGCGGCCACACTTATGTATACCACTTTATCGCCCCAATAGCTTGTGGCTGCGAGGCATGCGTCGGCGATTGATTCCATCAGGGCGTCAGGCTCTTTATGTCCGAGTATCTTTGCCTTTGCTTCGGCACTGGCCGTACCCATAGCGATGTTTTTCAGCGCGCCATCGTAGCCGGTATCATATAAGCCGCGGAAGTGGCTGTGTACAATCATGAAATCATAGTCGGTGATGTTTTTCCCGGCTTTGAAAGCACGTTGATGATAGCCTCCTTCTATCGGCAGGCTCACATATCCGTCAGAACTTCTGATATCAGCTATCCTTCCGCCTGTTTCTTCCACCAAAGCGCCGGACAGATCAGGCCCGATCGCGTTGGGGTAGTGAGGGTTTTCGTCGGAAAGCATTATACCGACACGTCCGGTCGCTTTTCGCTCCACGGCGTTGTAGAGTTTCACAATACTCTCGGGCGATATATCCTTAATATAATATACCACGGATACACTGTCGGCCTCATAGCTCTCAACGGCACTTGCCGTGTGGCTGCTTGCGAACAATGCCGCTGTCGCGAGTGCGATCCTGATCAGGAATTTCATTTTCATCGTTTCCTCTTATTCGGATTTCTTTTTTGTCGTTGCGGAAGTTTTTCCTGTCGCTGTTTTCTTAGCGCCGGTCTTCTTTTTAGTGGCTGTGGATTTCGCAGCCGTCTTGGATGTGGCAGCCTTTGTAGCGGTGGATGTGCGTCTTTGAGGTTTCCTGCGGCGGAGTACCATTGCAGTTCTGGCTGGCATATATAGTCTTAGCCATTCTACACCGGCCGGTTTGTAGAGCGGATCGGCTTCAGTTGAGTGGCTTACGTCGTCGGCGATGTTTCCATAGCCTCCGAACTGCGGGTCGTCGCTTGAGAGCACGACGTCGTAGACACCCGGCTGGGCAAGAATGCCGTATCCGTCGAATGACTTCGATGGGTTGAAGTTGAAGACAAACACAAGATCTCCTCTGCTGAATGCAAGTATCTGGTCGTCGTCTTTCTCCCACAACTTTCTTACCGGCAGATTCTGGAAGTTCCGCACGCCGCGCACGAGCGATAGCATTGAGTTATCGAAATTGTTCAGGTATTCATATTGCAGGTCTTCCCTGTCAACCAGACTCCATTGCCTGCGGGCATATTTGTAGCTCCATCCGTTGCCTTCGCGCGGGAAATCTATCCATTCGGGATGTCCGAATTCGTTGCCCATGAAGTTGAGATATCCACCGTTGATTGTGGCCAGTGTCACCAGGCGTATCATCTTATGGAGGGCTATGCCGCGTGCTACAGTCATATTGCCGTCTCCTTTCATCATGTGCCAGTACATTTGGTCGTCGATGAGGCGGAATATCACAGTCTTGTCTCCTACCAGAGCCTGATCGTGGCTTTCCACGTAGCTTATTGTCTTTTCGTCGTCGCGGCGGTTGGTCAGTTCCCAGAATATGGATGTAGGATGCCAGTCCTCGTCTTTCTTTTCTTTAAGAGTTTTTATCCAGTAGTCCGGTATTCCCATCGCCATGCGGTAATCGAATCCCATACCTCCTTCGGCGAAGGGGAGTGCCAGACCCGGCATTCCGCTCATTTCTTCAGCGATGGTGATGGCGTGGGGATTGACCTGATGTATCAGTATATTGGCAAGTGTGAGATATGTTATGGCATTTGTGTCTTCTGTGCCGTCGTAGTAGTCGGCATAGCTTCCGAAAGCCTGACCGAGTCCGTGGCTATAGTATAGCATGGAAGTTACGCCGTCGAAGCGGAATCCGTCGAATTTGTATTCCTCAAGCCAATATTTGCAGTTGCTGAGAAGGAAATGCAGCACTTCGTTCTTGCCGTAGTCGAAGCATAGTGAGTCCCAAGCCGGGTGTTCGCGTCGTCCGTCGCCATAGAAATAGAGGTCGTATGATCCGTCAAGGCGTCCGAGACCTTCGTTTTCGTTCTTTACAGCGTGTGAGTGCACGATATCCATTATCACAGCGATGCCAAGTTCATGTGCGCGGTCTATCAGGCTCTTGAGATCTTCAGGTGTGCCGAAGCGGCTCGAGGCGGCGAAGAAGCTGGACACATGGTATCCGAACGATCCGTAGTAGGGATGTTCCTGTATGGCCATTATCTGGATCGCGTTGTATCCGTCGGCTGCGATTCGAGGCAATATCTTATCGCGGAATTCTACATATGTGCCCACGCCTTCGTATTCCTGGGCCATACCAATGTGGCATTCATAGATAAGCAGCGGTTTGGTATCGGGCGTGAACTTGTTTATTTTCCATTTATACTCCGATTCAGGACTCCATATCTGGGCAGAAAACAGATGTGTCTCGGGGTCTTGTACGACGCGTGTGGCATATGCCGGAATGCGTTCGCCGTATCCTCCGGGCCAGTGTACCATCATCTTGTACAGTTGTCCGTGGCTTAGGGATTTTTCGGGAAGAGTGATTTCCCAGACTCCGTTGTCTGCTTTGGTGAGTCTGTAGCGCATTTCTTCTTTCCACCCGGAGAAATCGCCGATAAGTGTTATGCCGGTAGCGTTGGGCGCCCATTCGCGGAATGTCCATGAACCGTCGGAGTTGCGGTGCATGCCGAAGTAGTTGTGGGCATTTGCAAATGAGTCCAGGTCTTTGGCTGAGCCGGCGAGGAGTTCGGCCTCTTTGCGCAGCACGTCGTTGTGACGTCCTGTGATGGCTTCTGAATATGGTTCGAGCCAAGGGTCGTTCTTGAGGATGGGGAGTATGGCCATGATGGTAGTTGATTGTAAGATATTGTCGGACGCGACTTGCGTTCAACGAATGCGAACTTACTAAAAATATGGCAAACGGCCTATTATTTCCCGCAAAATTTTTTCACGCCTTGCGTAATATCTGTTTGGCGCTGATTATGCTGCGTGTAAGCCGTCCGCCAAGAAGCTTTTGTATACGTTTCTTTATCCTCATTGACGGCGAGCACCAGCTTGCTGCGAAATGGTGTATGGCTACGGTGCGTGCGGTTGTCCTCAACTCCATCGTACGTGTATCTATCGGGCTGAAATAATCAGCAGGTAGTATCGACAGGACACTGGGGGAGTGGTCGAATTCATCCGGTGTGTCTATGCTTGCGATAGTGTAGTGACGGTCCACCTCCTGCTGTATGATCTCAGGCATGGTGAGTGTGTCGAGAGATCCATCGGGGCGGACGAAATGCCTGTCGCGGTAGTATTCTACAAGGTTGGCAAACAGAGGCATGCCTTTTTCCGCTCCCATACATGCGGCTTCTATAGCCCATCCGCCTGATTCGCGGCAGAAAAAGTAAGGCAAATGCAGGAATCGGTCAAAATTACCAACAAGTTCTACGTCGGAGTCGAGGTATATTCCACCATAATTATAAAGCGCGTAGGCACGGACAAAATCGGCAGCAAACGCATATTTCTTCATTCCGAAAGCTTCGCGTACCCAATCGTTGGTGGCATCGGCAAGGCGTTCGAAATCCCATAGCCAGATCTCGTAGCCGTCGAGTTTGTCGGCCCATGAGTCTATGCACCGCTTGATGGATGCAGGATAAGGATCTTTACTGAGCCAGCAGAAGTGAATGATTTTAGGGATCATCGGTCGATCGGGTTGTGTTGGTGGTGTATGTGATGAAGATGGTATCAGAGCGTCAAGGTCTGTATATGCCTAACGTCGCCACGGGTCTGTTTATTGTGATTTTCCGATGCTTATTTCAGCAGGTCGGGGCGCAGACGCCTGGTACGCTCGATCGACTGTTCGTGTCTCCATTCGTCTATCTTTGCCTGATGCCCAGAAAGCAGTATATCAGGCACACGCCATCCGTTGTACACGGCGGGGCGTGTATAGATAGGAGGGGCAAGCAGGTTGTCCTGGAAAGAATCGGTCAGTGCGCTCTGTTCGTCGCCGATAGCGCCCGGAATCAAACGCACGATTGCGTCGGTGATTATTATAGCTGGTAGTTCACCACCGGTGAGCACATAGTCGCCAACCGATATTTCCCGGGTCACAAGGTGTTCACGTATACGGTAGTCGATACCTTTGTAATGTCCGCAGAGAATGATGATATTGTCGAGCATAGACATGGAGTTGGCCATAGGTTGGTCGAACACTTCCCCATCTGGCGACGTGAAGACTACCTCATCATAGTGGCGGTTAGCTTTAAGAGCTGATATACAGCGATCCACAGGTTCGATCTGCATGACCATCCCGGCTTCACCACCGAAGGGATAGTCGTCCACCTTTCGGTGCTTGTTAGTAGTATAGTCGCGCAGATTGTGCACGGCGATCTCAACCAGCCCCTTGTCCTGCGCTCTTTTGAGTATGGAGCAGCCTAAGGGTGATTCAAGCATTTCCGGTAATACGGTGATTATATCAATTCTCATGAGCTTATATATAGGTTCAGTCTGCAAAAATACTACTTTCTACGCGATAATGCCCCTGTTAGGCTAAATTTTTGTAGCTTTGTGATGACTTTTGAAAAGACGAATCATGGTTGACACTATAGATGACTATATCTGCTCGCATATCGATGCCGAGCCACAGCAGTTGCGCAAACTATACCGCGACACTCATGTGTATCAACTCTACCCGCGCATGTGTTCCGGACATCTGCAGGGTAGGGTGTTGAAGATGCTCACCCGCATGATAGCTCCCCGCCGCATACTTGAGATGGGGACATTCACCGGATATTCAGCGCTGTGTATGGCCGAGGGGATGCCGGATGGTGCTGAACTGTGGACCGTAGAGATCGACGATGAGATGGAGGATGCGATTCTGGCGCAGTTCGAGGCATCGCCCAGGGCTTCCGATATGCATCTTGTCATAGGAGATGCCTTGCAGGTAGTGCCGGATTTGGGTATATCGGACTGGGATATGGTGTTGATCGATGCCAACAAGCGGATATATTCAGATTACTACAGAATGGTATTTCCGCTTGTGCGCAAAGGCGGATATATAATTGCAGATAATACGCTCTGGGACGGCAAGGTGCTCAATCCTGAGGAATGCCGCGACGCGCAGACCCGTGGAATTCTTGAATTCAACGATCTGGTGGCTTCTGACATGAGGGTCGAGAAAGTAATCCTGCCGATGCGCGATGGACTCACTGTGATACGCAAACTGTGAGGCATTATCAAGGTCATCGGCAAGCTTTTGCAGTGCTTTTGTCCTATGGCTTGATGTTTTTTACTAACTTTGTAGCTTCACAAAGCGTTCTATAAGAAAAACTATAAATTATGGAATCAACACGACAACAGAAAATATCACGTCTTCTGCAGAAGGAGATCAGCGAAATATTCAGGATGCAGACAGCAAAAACCCGAGGAGTCATTGTATCGGTAAGTTCCGTTCGGGTATCGCCTGATCTGAGTCTTGCCAAGGCTTATCTTTCAATCTTCCCGTCGGAGAAAGCGCAGGAAATCATCGAGGGAATCAATGCCTCCCGTAAGACGATACGCTATGAGCTGGCGCAACGCGTGCGTATGCAGTTGAGAAAAACGCCGGAACTGATGTTCTATCTCGACGACTCTCTCGATTATCTTGATAATATAGATAAACTGCTTGGACATCAGTCTGATGCAACTATAGATCCCGGGCATGAGCTTCCGGAAGCTTGACGCTGCATACCTCTTCCCGTAACCGACATTCATCACACGCCATACATAAATGTTATCGCTACGTATAGCCTTGCGCTATCTTTTCGCTAAGAAAACCCATGCCGCCGTCAATGTTATCTCATGGATATCGGTGGCTGTGGTGGCAGTGGCGTCGGCTGCTATTGTGGTTGTTTTGTCGGTGTTCAATGGTTTTACGGATCTGGCAGTAGATCATCTGTCGGTGCTTGATCCGCCACTTAAAGTATATCCGTCTTCAGGTAAAGTGATAGGCGATGCCGACTCGTTGGCAGCTGTGATTGGCCGTACTGCGGGAGTGGATGCTGTGATGCCTGTGATAGAGGAGCGTGGGCTGCTTGTCAGTGGAACGCATCAGCAGCCGGTAGTCTTTCTGGGAGTAGAGGATGACTTCACGGTGCTGTCGGGGATAGACAGCGCTCTTGTCGATGGTGTGGCATCTTTTATGACAACTGACGGACGTGATTGCATGTCGCTTAGCGTCGGTGTGGCTGTTGCCACCGGTCTGCGGGCCTCATCCGTCGGTCAGGCGGCTCTCTATGTTCCGAGACGTTTGGGTAAAATACAACCCTCGAATCCGGCTACAGCATTCAGAGGAGATTCTTTGGTGGTGTCTTCTGTCTTTCAGGTCAATCAGCCTGAATATGATAATGAGTTCGTCATCATACCGATTGGTGCTGCCAGGCGTCTGCTCGACTATGACGCCGAGGCGACTGCTATGAATGTCTATGTGTCGTCAAAGGCTGATGCTGGTAAGGTAGCCGATATTCTGAGATCATTGCTCGGAAGCGGATATGAGGTCAAGGACAGAATAGGGCAGCAGGAAAAGTCATTCAGGATGATTGCTATTGAAAAGTGGATTACGTTCATGATGCTTGCTTTCATACTGCTTGTGGCTTCATTCAACATTATTTCCACATTGTCGATGCTTGTTCTCGAGAAGCGCGATAATCTTGACACATTGCGCTGCCTTGGTGCTCCTCGCCAGATGGTGAGCAGAATATTTGTATGGCAAGGATGGCTCATATCTTTTATCGGCGCTTTAATCGGACTTGTGCTTGGTGTCGGACTGACGTTGGCACAGCAATACGGAGGCTTCATCAGACTCAATGCTGATCCTTCCTCTCTTACGGTTGCGGTATACCCTGTGCGTCTGGCATTCGCCGACTTGCTTGTGCTCGTGGTGGTAGCCGCTTTCATTGGTCTGCTGACCTCAAGGGTCACAGCTTATTTTATACGCAATCAATTGAAATAGAGGATTTTTCAAGGATAAAGTTCTAAAAATCTTATCAATATATTGATCTATGCAGACAGTATTATTCACATCTACAATTTTCGGACCTATACACAGCAGGCGACTGGGTACGTCGCTGGGTGTGAATCTCAGTCCGTCCGATGGCAAGGTATGCACGTTTGACTGCCTGTATTGCGAGGCAGGTTTCAATGCACAGGGACCTGGTACTTCCGGACTTCCATCGCGTGAAGATGTGGCTATGCTTCTCGAACGTAAACTACAGGATATGCGCGCCCAGGGAATGTCTCTCGACACGATCACTTTTTCCGGAAATGGCGAACCTACGGTGAATCCGGCTTTTCCGGAGATTGTCGGAGATGTGCTCGCGCTGCGCGACAAGTACTATCCTCAGGCAGTTGTCAGTGTGCTGTGCAACAGCACGCGCCTGTGGGATGAAAGGGTTGCCGAAGCGATTCTGAAAGTGGACAATCCTATACTGAAACTCGATTCGGCTGTCGATGCTACTATGCGTCTGATAGACAGGCCTGCATCGCCGGGATTTAACGTTTCGGCACTGATAGACCGTCTGGCCGAACTTGCTGCGGCATCGGATAAGGTAATCATACAGACAATGATGCTGCGTGGCGAGTATGACGGACATGTTGTGGATAATACGACGTCGGCAGAAGTGGAGGCTCTCGCTGAGGCATACCGGCGGATCAGGCCTCGGGAAGTTATGTTGTATTCAATAGACCGGCAGACTCCTGCCAGACAACTGACAAAGGTGTCGCGTGAGGATCTTGATGAGTTTGCAGCACGTTTCCGCGCCGACGACATAACGGTGCAGGTCAATTGATCGACTGTATAAAAAAGAGTGGTTATGGATAAATTCATTCAACCTCGGCCATTGTCGGCCGGCGATACAATCGCGATATGTTCACCGGCAGGTGCACCGGTCGAGGCTAATGTCTATGAGGCAGTGGAGGTGTTGCGTGGTCAAGGATGGAATCCGGTGATAATGCCGCATGCCCTCGGACGTAGTGGTAACTACAGCGGTACTGCCGACGAGCGTTTCGCAGATCTGAGTGACGCGCTGGCCGATCCCTCCGTACGTGCTATCTTATGCTCCCGTGGTGGATATGGTGCGGTACATATACTCGACCGTCTCGACCGTCTTCCTCTGCAGGCAGATCCCAAGTGGATCATAGGGTTCAGTGATATATCGGCGCTTCATGCACTTATGGCCTCCAAGGGTATCAACAGCATACACGCATCAATGGCCGGACATATAAAACTCGGTCCTGAGGATGAGGACAACCGCAATCTGTTCGACATATTGCGCGGACAGCGTCCGGCCATAAGTTTCGGATCTCATCCATACGATAGGCCGGGTGTGGCTGATGGTGTTCTGCTTGGCGGCAATCTGGCCGTACTTGCCGATCTCATAGACACTCCCTACGACATACTGCGCCCGGGGTCGATACTGTTTCTTGAGGACGTGTCAGAGCCGATATATAAGATCGAACGTATACTGTACCAGTTGCGCTACAGTAATGTATTACCGCGGCTTAACGGCTTGATTGTAGGCAAATTCACCGACTATAAGGCAGATCGTTCATATGACGATATGGAGACCATGATACGTGATATGGTGTCTCCTTACAATTATCCTGTGGCGTTCAATGCTCCCGTCGGGCATGTTGACCACAACATACCGATGATAGAAGGCTCACACGTAACGCTTAAAGTCACTACAACGGGCGAAAATCATCTCATATACTGGAAGTAGTCATCGCGGTCAGTTTGCAAATGCAAACACCTTTCTTCCGGAGCTTAAATACCGGTACGTCCAACGTTTTATGTGCCGGTGTTGATAACTTTTTTTGTCTCTGTGTGATTTTTGGCAATTTAGTTATGTAAATTTCGTGTAAAATAAGTAATTTTACAACGTAAAAGTGTATCCTGTTCCTTGGATGCGTACATAGCTATGAGTCAGGAAGTTTATCATATACCGGCACTACTGCCGCAGACCCTTGACGCGCTGGACGTGCGCCGGGGAGGAGTGTATGTCGACGTCACATTCGGTGGCGGCGGGCATTCGCGTGCTATCGCGGCGCTTCTGGATTATGACCAGGGAGGCCGGCTGTATTCATTTGATCAGGATGAGGACGCACTCCGCAATGCATTTTCCGATCCATGCCTGACGCTTGTACACGGCAACTTCAAGTTCCTGCGTAACTTCCTTCGCTTCTACGGCGTGGATAGCGTTGATGGTATTCTTGGCGATCTTGGAGTGTCTTTTCATCATTTCGATGATCCAGACAGGGGATTCTCGTTCCGTTTCGATGGTCCGTTGGACATGCGCATGAACCGCAGGGCACGCCTGACTGCCGCTGATGTGGTGAATACTTACGAAGAAGATCGTTTGGCTGATATATTCTACCTCTACGGAGAGATGAAAAACTCGCGTCGTATAGCCGGGTTGCTCGTCAAGGAGCGGTCTTTACGCCCGATCGACACTACGGAACGCTTCCTTTCTGTGATTTCCCCGGCCATCAATCCGAGGCAGGAGAAGAAAGAACTGGCACAGGTCTTTCAGGCCCTGCGCATAGAGGTCAACGGAGAGATCTCGGCCCTGCGCGCATTGCTCGAACAATCGCTTGAGATGCTATCTCCCGGTGGACGGCTGGCTATAATAACCTATCATTCGCTGGAAGACAGGCTTGTCAAGAACTTTATGAAGACAGGCAATCTCGAGGGCAGACAGCAGCAGGACTTCTACGGACGTTCGCTGTCGCCGATGAAGTTGCTCACATCCAAACCAATTGTGCCCGATGCAGCTGAGATAGAGGCAAACCCGCGTAGCCGTAGCGCAAAACTGAGGGTCGCGGTAAAGCTTAATGAGAAAGGCTGAATAACTTTACAGAAACGCATATAGATCAGACGCAATACGAAATGGCAGACAGCAAATCCACATCAACACAGAAGCCGGGTATGGCGGCACGGGCACGCAAGCTTGTGAGCCGTACCGTGTACGGCAGGCTGCTGTCCCTTGAATTTTTCAAGAGGCATTGGCTGGCTGTCTTTATGTGCGTGCTGCTTGTGATGATATATATATCAAACAAATATTCGTTCCAGACACGTATGGAGACTGTAAACTCGCTGCGCAACGAATTGGGCGTGATACGCACCGAATTCATCCGTGAGCGCAGTACCTACATGAGTGCCATACGCGAGAGTGCGATGCGCGACAGGCTCGACTCCATCGGTCTGGACCTCACATATCAGGTGCAACCACCATTCCAACTCTCCTATGGCGAATAAGAATAACGGACTATCACTCATACTTGCACGCTACGCACTTGTGGTGTTCTTCGTGCTATTGCTGTGCAGCTGGATCGGATTCCGTCTTGTGGATAATACCGTGCTGCATGCTGAGGAATGGAATCTGAAAGCCGACAGTATCCTGAACAAGACCGTGCCGGTATATCCGGTCAGAGGAGACATACTTTCGTGCGACGGTTCTGTGCTGGCTACGAACGTGACTACCTATACCCTCCGCATAGACTACCGTACAGATGGCTTCTCTATGGAGAAGTTCAATAATGCGCTCGACAGTCTTTGCGACAGCCTGGCTGTGCATTTCCCGATTAGAGACCGTGAGAACTGGCGTTCCTACCTTGTAGAGGAGACCAAGAAAGAGAAATCGCAGCGTCGGCAGAGGCTTTTCCTGCGCGACATAAGCTATGCGCAGTACAAGCTCGTCCGCACGTTCCCGTTCTTTAAGATTCCTAATTGCAACGTCACCGGTCTGTGCAAGGATACTCAGACAAAACGCCTCTATCCCTACGGGGAGATGGCGCGCCGAAGCATAGGACGCACCAATCATCCCGAAGGACGGCTTGTAGGTTTCAGCGGTCTTGAGTATGCTCTTGATTCGATGCTGACCGGAAAGCCGGGGCTGGCACGTCGTATCCCGCTTACGAGAAACATAGTGCCTATCCCCGAGACTCCGCCGATAAACGGGGCAACCGTGATAACCACTATCGACGTCGAGATGCAGGATATAGTGGAAAATGAACTCAACGACATGCTCAGGTGGAGTCAGGCTCAGTGGGGAACAGCCATACTGATGGATGTAGCTACCGGCGATATAAAGGCTATCTCCAATCTTGAGCGTAGCAAACACGATACCACTTACGTGGAGTCGATGAATCATGCGGTCGCGCGTGTCGAACCGGGATCAGTGGTCAAACTCGTGGGTATGATCATAGCGCTTGAAGATGGTTTTGCCGGTAATCTCGAACGCACGATCGTCACAGAGCGCGGTGGATTCCGCTATCACGGCGGCAAGGCCATACGCGACACACACTTCGCTCCATCAGGATCGCTACCGATATACCGTCTCCTCCAGTACTCGTCCAACATTGGCATGACCAAGCTAATAGCACCGCACTATGAGAATGATCCGGATGCCTACCGCCGGCGCGTCGAGCAGCTTGGCCTGTTCGATAGATTCAATACCGGTATAGCTTCCGAGATTCCGGCTTACTATCCTAAGCTGAAAAAACAGTCGGGTGCGGCAATCGAGCTTTCGCGAATGATCTATGGCTATCGTACGCAGATTGCCCCGTTGTATACCTGTGCGCTATATAATGCTGTGGCTAACGACGGACGTTTCGTACGCCCCAGGCTTGTTAAAGGCCTGCGCAATTCCGAAGGCGTGGACTCGATGATTCCTGTAAGCTATGTGCGCGACAGGATATGCTCGGAAGAAAATGCCCGAATTCTGCGCAGTATGCTCCGCAGAGTGATAACAGAGAAGGGAGGTACGGCCACAGGACTAAAACGAGATCCGGAGATTGTAGAGCTTGCAGGAAAGACCGGAACAGCGGTAATAGCCCGAGAGCGTCCGCGGTGGACTCACGAAGATTCCGTAGCCGGTCGTGTAGTGCCTTTTGTCCCAGGATATAACGAAGGTCATTACCGTCTGGCATTCGTCGGCTTCTTCCCATATGATAAGCCCAAATATACGTGCATGGTGCTGATTGCAGATCCCAAGCCGGGCATACGTTCGGCGCAGTATACATCCGGAGCTACCGTCAGGGCTATAGCTGAAAAGCTGCATTCACGCGGCTTGTTGGATAATCATAGCGATTACCGCGAATATGTGCCTGAAGACAGGCGCAAGTCTCCGGAAGTATATGCAACGACATCAGGCGACAGGATCCAGCAACTTGGTCGTGATCTCGGGTTCAAAGACTATACAAACTTCGCTCCGCCGAGACGTGTCAAATTCGGTGTACCCGATGTGACCGGCCTCGGAGTGCGTGAGGCTGTAAGGATTCTTGAGGAGGCAGGATACCCTGCGGCTGTCCGCGGTCAGGGATATGTGTCGGCGCAGTCCCCATCTGCCGCATCGACTGTTCCTAAAGGTACTGCCGTGACTCTTATCCTCGCCGAATGATTTATAATCAGTAAATTCAGAAACAGAGAATGATAAAGAAACTTTCGCAACTTCTGCAAAGCGTGATGGTAGAGAATATCGTCGGAAACGACGATGTAGAGATTCTGTCTGTCACTGCTGATTCCAGAAAGGTATCTCCGGGATCATTGTTCGTGGCGGTGCGCGGTACGCAGGTCGACGGACATGACTTCATTGGCAAAGCCGTGGAGATGGGTGCTTCGGCTGTGGTGTGTGAGAGTATGCCGTCGTCTCCGGAAACTTCTGTTGTCTATGTCAGAGTAAGTGATTCGTCTGTGGCTCTCGGCAATATAGCCTCAGAATGGTATGGACGTCCGTCGCATGAACTGACGCTTGTCGGCGTCACGGGTACAAATGGCAAGACGACTACAGCAACATTGCTTTACGAAATGGCACGGATGCAGGGCGAAAAAGCAGGTCTGCTCTCCACTGTGGCCAATTATATAGATAACCGGCGCATTGAGGCAGATCATACGACTCCTGATCCGCTTACCATAAATATGTTGCTGCGCGAGATGGTGGATTCCGGATGCTCGTTCGCGGCAATGGAGGTAAGCTCGCATGCGTGTGCGCAGCACCGCATCGCAGGCCTGAATTTCGCAGGTGGAGTGTTTTCGAACCTAACCCGCGACCATCTTGACTATCATAAGACTTTCGCAGAGTATCTCAAGGCCAAGAAAAGTTTCTTCGACATATTGCCATCAAAGGCATGGGCGCTTGTGAATGCCGATGACCGCAACGGAGAAGTCATGATTCAGAACACTGCGGCACGGAAGTATACATATTCGCTACGTAGCCATGCCGACTTCAAAGGGCGAATTCTTGAAAATCGCCTTGACGGTATGCTGATGCAGTTCGATGGCCGTGAGGTAGAGACTCTGTTCACAGGGTGCTTCAATGCCTACAATCTGACGGCTGTCTACGCTGCCTCCATACTCCTTGGTTGGGAAAAAGAAAGTGTGCTTACGGCCATGAGCAGACTTACACCCGTGGCCGGGCGTTTCCAGCCTTTCCGTTCGCCGGATGGATCGGTGACAGCTATAGTCGACTATGCGCACACGCCAGATGCAATAGCGAATGTGCTCGACACGGTACGCGAGGTCATTGGCCCGGGGCACTCTATCATCACTGTGACCGGAGCAGGAGGAGACCGCGATCGAGGCAAACGTCCGATCATGGCACGCGAGGCCGCCCTTCGCTCGGAGCAGGTTGTGCTCACTTCCGACAATCCACGCAGCGAAGATCCTGAAGCTATCATTGCTGAGATGCTTGCCGGCGAGGATGCCGGACAACAGGCACGTACACTTGTGATCACAGACCGCCGTCAGGCAATACGCACTGCGGTGCGGTTGGCTCGTCCCGGTGATGTGGTTGTCGTCTGTGGCAAGGGGCATGAGACATACGAAATTTTCAAAGACCGCACGATTCACTTCGACGATCGCGAGGAAGTGGCAGAAGCCTTGTCCGCGCTACTGCCAGGCGGGTGTGGCACTAATAAAAATACGACCATCTAAGTTCATATATCAAGATGTTCTACTATCTATTCGATTATCTACAGCAGACCTCATTTCCGGGTGCGAGGCTTATGAGCTATATCACGTTCCGCTCGGGAGCGGCGTTTGTGTTGTCTCTTATAATAGCCATATTCATCGGACGCCGCATCATAGACAGGTTGCAGCGCATGCAGGTAGGTGAGGTTGTCCGCAACCTTGGCCTTGAAGGGCAGATGAAGAAGACCGGAACGCCCACTATGGGAGGAATCATAATCATACTGTCGATCCTGATTCCGTGTCTTCTGGTCGGGAATCTGAGCAACATATACATGCTTCTGATGATTGTGGCAACGGTATGGCTGGGTACAATCGGTTTCCTTGACGACTATAAAAAGATTGCCCGCCATAATAAAGACGGTATAAAGGGTAAATATAAGATCATAGGTCAGGTGGGCATAGGTCTGATCGTAGGCCTGTCCATGTACCTGAGTCCTGAAATCACGATACGCAAGAATGTTGAGATAGTGTCGCCCGGCACAGGTGAGATCGAGCAGGTGGTGTATGAGTCCGTCGATGTAAAGTCTGCGGAGACCACTATCCCTTTTGTGAAGAACAACAACTTCGACTATTCGTGCCTTACACAATGGCTTGGCGACTATGCAGAGCAGGGCGCATGGGTTGTCTTCATTCTCATCACTATCTTTTTTGTTGCGGCGACTTCTAATGGCGCCAATCTTACGGATGGCCTTGATGGCCTTGCAACCGGTATATCAGCAATCATAGGAGTCGCGCTTGCGGTTATGGCATATCTTGGCGGCAACCTTATATATTCATCGTATCTTAATATAATGTATGTGCCCGGTTCGGAGGAACTTGTAGTGTATATGGCAGCTTTCATCGGTGCGCTTGTAGGCTTCCTGTGGTACAACGCATATCCTGCGCAGGTCTTCATGGGCGATACCGGAAGCCTCACACTCGGTGGTATCATTGCAGTATATGCTATCCTTATTCATAAGGAACTTCTGCTTCCGATACTGTGTGCGATATTCTATATAGAGGATCTGTCGGTAATGATACAGGTGGCCTACTTCAAACTCACCAAGCGGCGCACTGGTACGGGACGGCGTATATTCAAGATGACGCCTCTGCACCACCACTATCAGAAACCCGGACATGCCGGTATTGACGCCATGATTCAGGCTCCTGTAGCCCCGATCCCCGAATCCAAGATCGTGATAAGGTTCTGGATCGTTGGAATAATTCTCGCGGCTATAACTTTCGTTACATTGAAAATCAGATAAAAATCCACTCATTATATATTATATATGAAGAAACGGCTTGTTGTATTGGGTGCGGGTGAGAGCGGAGTAGGTGCTGCTATTCTTGCCGCCGACAAAGGAATGGATGTATTTGTGTCCGACATGGGCACAATCGCACCCGTATACAGGAAAGTGCTTGAGGATGAGCATATAGAATTTGAGGAAGGACGGCATTCGCTTGATCGGATACTCTCGGCTGATGAAGTGGTCAAGAGTCCGGGCATACCTCCTACGGCAGAAGTGATCAAACTTCTGGTGTCGAAGAATGTTCCGGTGATTTCTGAGATTGAATTCGCAGGACGATATACGGATGCAAAGATGGTGTGCATCACCGGATCTAATGGCAAAACTACAACAACTTTGCTTACCTACCATATACTGAGCAAAGCCGGATTGAATGTGGGGCTTGCCGGTAATGTAGGCCGCAGTCTTGCCCTCCAGGTAGCACGGGAGAAACACGATGTATATGTGATAGAACTGAGTAGCTTCCAGCTTGAGAACATGTATGATTTCAAGGCAAATGTAGCGGTGATACTCAATATCACGCCCGACCATCTCGACCGTTACGACTATAAGATGCAGGGCTATGTAAATGCCAAGTTCCGCATTTTGCAGAATCTTACAACCTCTGATGCGTTCATATATTGGCAGGATGATCCCGTGATCAAGGCGCAGCTCGAACATGTGGCCACTGAAGCGGCGATGTTGCCTTTTGCCGAGAAAAAAGAAGAAAATACTGCCGCATATGTAGATGCGGAGGACCGGCTTATCATAGACTGCCCGTCCGGAAAGTGGGGCATGCCGCGTGCCGATCTGTCGCTTAACGGATTGCACAATCTCTATAATTCAATGGCAGCCGGTCTGTCGGCAAGCCTGCTAAATGTGGGCAAGGATGATATACGCAAGGCATTGAGCGACTTCAAGGGTGTCGAGCACAGACTTGAGCCTGTGGCAGTTGTTGATGGCGTGCGATATATCAATGACTCCAAGGCTACGAATGTGAACTCTTGCTGGTATGCGCTTGAGACCATGCAGCCCGGTACAGTACTCATACTTGGAGGCAAGGACAAGGGCAATGACTATTCAGAGATATTGCCTTTGGTGCGCGAGAAGGTCAAGGCCATTGTGGCAATGGGACTGCATAATGAAAAGATTCTTGAATATTTCGGAAAGGAATGTCCCGGCCTGCCTATTGCCGACACTCACTCGCTTGCCGAGGCCATGCAGGCCTGCCGCGGATATGCGGAGGATGGCGATACAGTACTGTTGTCGCCCTGCTGTGCAAGCTTCGATCTGTTCAATAGCTATGAGGACCGCGGAGAGAAATTCAAGGCGGCCGTGCTATCACTATAAATATAATCCGTAAATCTCTCCTGTAATATGATATTCGAACCAATACCGCAGACAGAAGAAAAAACAGATGTGGCTGAGATGCCACCCCGGCCTCAGCCCGAACCGTCGTCAGGTCGTAGTGCTGCCGACGATGTGGCTGCACTGCGGCCTCAGCATCGCTATGATGTACACATCTGGGGTGTGTATATCGCCTTGTGCATCATATCTATGGTGGAGTTGTACAGCGCGTCGTCGCGTGAGATCTCCGCTAACAACATTTACGCACCGCTGTTGCGCCATGTGATGCATCTCGGGATCGGTTTCCTGATCATAGTGGCTCTGCAACGTGTCCATTACCGTAAGTTTTTCGAAGCAACGCCTTGGATAGTGTTCGGATCACTTGCCGCTATGGTATATACATTGATAAACGGAGATTATATCAATGGCGCTAAACGATCTTTCAGTATCGTGATAATGAGAGTGCAACCTGCTGAATTCCTGAAGTTTTCGGCTGTGCTTCTTGTTGCGTATGTACTTTGTAAGAGCCGTCAGGCAGACCGACGCTACATAGAGTCGTGGCGTGTGACGCTCTGTGCGGTCATAGTAGGTATATTCGGCGGCCTTCTGTTCTTTCAAGGTCTGACCAATACATTGTTGCTTATGGCTATAAGCCTGTCGATGATGTTTGTTGCGTCTGTCTCGTGGAAGAAAATGTTCTATATACTTCTGGCATTCGGAGTACTCGGAGGCGTCGGATACATGTACAAGAAAATAACTCTTAAAGAAAGCGCTCAACCCAAGGTGGAGATGACTGCCACCGGAGCGGTCACAGTAATGGCAGCCCCGGAACCTGCTAAGGGCAAGAGCGTTAACCGTGCCGGCGTATGGAACTCACGCATGTCCAACTTCCTGCGTTTCGATAAGTATAAGGATACCATACGCGACTACAACGCACAGGAGCAGTATTCCTACATAGCCCAGGCACATGGCGGGGTATTGGGTGTAGGTCCGGGAAATTCGCGTGAGACCTCACGGCTCTCACTCGCTTTCAGCGATTATATTTATGCGATCGTGGTAGAAGAAGGCGGATTGATTCTCGGACTGTTTGTGATGGTGCTGTATCTATGGCTGATGGCCAGGGCCGCCACCCTCGCTTATAAATGTAACCTTGTATATCCGGCGCTTCTGATGTTGGGAATGGCCGTGTTCATTGTCATACAGGCTCTTTTCCACATGGCGATAGTCACAGGAGCTTTCCCGGTTTCGGGGCAACCTCTGCCTTTGATATCCAAAGGCGGCACGTCGATATTGGTCACTTCTGTGGCTTTCGGTGTGATGCTTTCGGTGAGCAGGCATGCGCTGCAGAGCGGTAATCGCCAACAGATCAAGAATGATATTTCGGCACTTCCCGAAGATCTTCGGGAACTTAATCCTTCTCAGTCGTCTGGTAAATAATTCTCACTCCTAAAACAATACCGTATATGAAACAGAGATTGCAACAATCCGCGGAAAGTGATCCGCCCCGCATACTGATTAGCGGAGGCGGCACAGGAGGGCATATATTCCCGGCTCTTTCAATAGCCAACGCTATCAAGCGGCTGCGCCCCGATGCGGAGATACTGTTTGTGGGTGCGCTCGGGCGCATGGAGATGGAGCGTGTTCCTGCGGCAGGGTATAAAATAGTCGGATTGCCTGTGAGCGGATTCGACCGCAAGCGTCTGTGGCGCAATTTCAAGGTCCTGTGGCATCTGTGGAAAAGCATGCGGCTGGCGCGTAAGGTCCTGCGGGACTTTAATCCGGACTATGCAGTTGGCGTAGGTGGATATGCGAGCGGTCCTATGCTCAAGGCCGCTCAGAAAGCAGGTGTTCCGACTCTGCTTCAGGAACAGAACTCATATGCTGGAGTCACAAATAAACTGCTTGCTTCGAAAGCTCGGCATATATGTGTGGCTTATGAAAACATGGACCGCTTCTTTCCTGCCGACAGGATAATGATGACAGGCAATCCCGTCAGGTCGTCGCTCACCGAGAATGCTCTGACTCGGCAGGAGGCAAAGATAGCTCTCGGATTCAAGGCCGACAAGCCTTTGGTAGTAGTGGTTGGCGGCAGTCTTGGAGCACGTACTGTCAATGAGGCCATGCAGGCTTCGGTATCTGAAATTCTATCGTCAGGAATACAGGTGCTGTGGCAGACCGGAAAGCTTTACTACGACCGCTATGCGAAAATTTCCGATGGCCGCGAGGATTTGCAGATTGTTCCGTTTGTAGCAGCTATGGACAAAGCATATGCGGCTGCTGATCTGATGGTGTCTCGTGCCGGTGCAAGTACAATATCCGAGATACAGATATTGGGCAAACCTTCTGTGCTTGTGCCTTCGCCTAATGTGGCGGAAGACCATCAGACAAAGAACGCAGAGGCACTCGTGGGCAGGAACGCCGCGGTCATGGTAAGGGACGTGGACGCTGCTTCAGAACTTGGCAAGACCATAATAAAATTAGCTTCCGACGAGAAAGCGCTTTCGGTGCTTGCGTCCAATGTGTCCTCGATGGCGCTTACAGGAGCTGATGATAAGATTGCGCGGCTTATACTCGCCGACATAGACAAGCAGAACTGAAAACATCATGACAGATACACAATCAATAGATAATTTCGACAGGATATACTTCGTAGGGGCAGGAGGTATAGGGATGGCGGCACTGGTGCGCTATTTCCTTTCGTTGGGCAAGCGGGTGGCAGGCTATGACCGCACCCGTACCAAGCTTACTGACGAACTCACGGATGAGGGTGCGCTGATAAGCTACGAAGACACAATGGACGCAGTCCCCGACGGCTTCCGCGATCCCGAGACCACTCTGGTGGTATATACGCCTGCGATTCCGCATGGAAATGTGCCGTTGAGCTTTTTCCGCGATAGAGGATTCTGCATTATGAAGCGTTCGCAGGTACTGGGGTTGATAACACGTGGCTCAAAGAGTCTGTGTTTCTCAGGCACTCATGGCAAGACTACCACTTCTTCAATGGCGGCACATATAATGCACTGTGCAGGCCCGGGTTGCAACGCTTTTCTCGGTGGAATACTTCGCAACTACAACAGCAATTTGCTGCTGAGTGCTACATCTCCATATACAGTGATCGAGGCGGATGAGTACGACCGTTCATTCCATACACTGACTCCGCATATAGCTGTAGTCACAGCTACAGATCCGGATCATCTTGATATATATGGTACGGAAGAGGCTTATCTCGAGAGTTTCGCACATTTCACAGAGCTGATCCGCCCCGACGGAGGCAAGCTGCTCGTGCATACCGGACTTAAACTTGTGCCTCGTCAGCCTTCAGGAGTTCCAGTCTATACGTATTCGCGCGACGAAGGCGATTTTCATGCCTCTAACATACGCCGTGGCGACGGTCGCATAGTATTCGACTTTGAAGGTCCGGATGGACTTCTGATCCGCGACATAGACCTTGGTGTCCCTGTGGAGATAAATATAGAGAATGCAGTGGCAGCATTGGCTGCATGTTGGCTGACCGGTGATCTTGATGTAAGAAAAGCGGCTGAGGCAGTAGCTTCATTTATGGGCCCTGAACGCAGGTTTGAGTTTGTCGTACGCCAGTCATGCAAGGGTGGAAAGGTGGTGATAGATGATTACGCACATCACCCCGACGAATTGCGCCAAAGCATACAATCGGTTAAGGCGCTTTATCCCGACAGGAGTCTGACCGTAGCATTCCAGCCTCATCTCTATAGCCGTACGCGCGACTTTGCACCGCAGTTCGCAGAGGCGTTGTCTCTTGCCGACAATGTTATACTTGTCGACATCTACCCTGCGCGTGAAGAACCTATTCCAGGTGTGACATCCGAGATAATATTCAAGGACATCACATGCCCGGGAAAGACTATGTGCAGCAAGAAAGAACTTCCCGGAGTGCTTGCCTTGCAGGATATAGACGTATTGCTTACAGCGGGCGCCGGAGATATTGTGGATTGTCTTCCTGAAATAAAGAAACTATATGGCGTAGACGATGGACAAGCGTAGCCTGTGGCAATTCATATTATCTGTACTTCTGATAGCTTACCTTGCTGTCGTTGTTCCGTTCTGCATTCAGAAAGTGGATGCTTCGCCATTGCGTGGAATGGACATAGTGGTCAACGATCCAGATGGTATCGGGTTTGTCACGCCTCAGGATGTGGATATGGAACTTGACACATTGTCGCGCAGGATCACAGGTATGGCGCGGTCTGAGGTAAACACACTCGAGATAGAACGTTATCTCAAAGGCCTCGACCGCATCGACCGTGCCACTTGTGCTATTCTAAACAATGGCAGACTTCGGCTTGAAGTCAGTCCTATGAACCCCGTGGCGCGTGTATTTAAGGAAGATGGCAGTTCTTATTATGTCAGTGCCGATGCTAAACGCATAGATGCCGATGTGCGCTATCACATCGATGTCCCTGTCGTATCTGCTGATTTCGACAGCATAGCACAGGCCGCTGATGTCCTACCGGTGCTTGATTTCATCAGGAACAATCCTACGGCAGATGCACTCGTCTCATCGGTTAAGGTTGACCGTAAGGGAGATATAATACTCGTGCCTATAATACGCGGCCATGTGATAAATTTTGGAGATAAGTCGGATATAGACAACAAATGGGAGCGTCTGAAGGTTATATATAGAGAGGTAATGCCTGTCAAGGGATGGGAATACTACGATACACTGTCGGTAAAGTGGCGCGGGCAGGTAGTAGCAACAAGACGTACCAAGGCAATAGCAGAACCGTCCATCCAGTCAAGGATGCTTACCGATACCCTCCTTCCCGATGCCGACATGGTGGACATTCAACCGGTCGACAACAGTCTTTACGAGACAGAAACCCCGCCGTCGCAACCGGCAGGATCACAACAACATTGAAAGAAATAAATCATCGCATTATGCAGCCAAGATATATATCAGCAATTGAAATCGGAAGTTCCCAGATAAAAGGTGCTGTGGCTTCCGTGGATCAGGATACAGGACACCTTACTGTCATAGCCCGCGAACAAGCTCCGTCGTCTGGATGCGTCCGTTATGGCTGGATCAACAATGTGGAGGATACATGCCGCATCATAGAACAGATCGTGGATAGGCTTGAGAGCAATCCGCGTGTGTCTCCCGGGCGTATACGTGCCGTATATGTGGCATTGGGCGGCCGGTCGCTGCGTGCTACCGCACATGATGTGACACTGCGTCTCGACGACGAACGCAAGATCACAGCCGATACACTGGCCCGCCTGGCCCGTGATGCCAGGGAGTCGTTCGTCACGCAGAACGAAATCGTGGAGGTCTTCCCCAGGCGATTTGTGATTGATAGCGGTGCTATCGCTAATCCTATAGGCACATATTCGCGCACTCTGTCGGCTACATATAATATAGTGACATGCCGTCCGCAGATGCTGCGCAACGTGAACCGCGTATTCGATGCCCTGCGCTCGCGTCTTCATGTGGCAGGCATAGTAGTGCGTCCGCTCGCCGAGGCCGATCTTGTACTCAGCAGCGACGAATGCCGGGTTGGCTGCACTATGGTTGATGTCGGCTCGGAAACTACATCCGTGGTGGTGTATAAGGATGATGAGTTGCGTTATCTCGCCACAATTCCGGTGGGTTCGCATCATATCACGCGCGACCTCACGTCGCTCGGTGTCACTCTGGAGCGTGCCGAGGCTTATAAACTGAATTATGGCAATGCTCTTGAGACTCCGGACCATGTTTCCGACGGTCTTGATGCCGATGCGGAGAAGATTGTCTGCGCCCGTGCCGGAGAGATTGTGGCAAACATTGTGGCAAATATAAAATACAGCGGGCTTACACCAGGCGATCTGCCACGAGGAATCGTGATGGTGGGTGGCGGCTCATATCTGAAGAATTTTGATCGTCTGCTCGCAGAAGAAAGCGGAATGGAGGTGCGGCGCGGACGTCCCGGCGACTCTGTACGACTCGATGCTACTCCTGCTGTCGCTGAACGTTCGGTGGATATATTGGCCACATTGCTGGCGGCCTCGCATATCAATACAACTGTGCAGTGCATCGAGCAACCGGCCCCGCAAATGCCGGAAAAGCCCAAGGAGCGTCCGGTTCAGCAGCCTGAGACAAGGCATTACGATAAATATGCGATCGACGATAACAGCGACGATCCCTCCCTGCTGGACGATGATCCGGACGACGGGTACGAAGATAAGGATATGTTTGACCGCGACGAACCTGCCGATACGCAGAAGGAAGCCCCGAGAGCAGGCCGCAGGATGGGTTTTCTTGAACGACTGTCCAAACGCGCGTCCGAACTTGTGAAAGGTCCGGACGAGGACTGATGCGGAGCCTCTCCTTAATTTTTTTCATCGCGCGGAACATATCCTGCGCTTAATGAGTTATAAACAATACAAGAATTCATCGAATTATGACTACCGACGATATATCCAACGGCACGGAATTTGTAACCTCCGACTCCGAGACTCCTGTACGCATCAAAGTTGTGGGAGTTGGCGGCGGCGGCAACAATGCCATCAACCACATGTACAGACAAGGCATCAACGGCGTGTCGTTTGTAAATATAAATACCGACCGGCAGGCTTTGAAGGCATCTCCAGTGCCTACCAAGCTGCAGATCGGTCCTGGCCTGGGTGCAGGCAACAAGCCGGAAGTGGCGCTGGAGCTTGCCGAACAGGCTGCCGGTGAGATAAATGCATTGTTCGACGACGATGCAGAGATGGTCTTCATCACGGCCGGTATGGGTGGTGGAACCGGTACAGGTGCAGCTCCTGTCGTAGCCCGTGTGGCAAAGGAACGCGGGCTGCTTACAATCGGCATTGTCACCATTCCGTTCAACTTCGAGGGCCAGAAAAAGATTCTCAAGGCCATAGCCGGCGCAGACGAGATGTCGAAATATGTCGATGCGCTTATGGTGATCGACAATGAGCGCCTTACAGAGATATACCGCGATCTTGATCTTCTGAATGCGTTTGCAAAGGCTGATGATACACTTCTTATGGCTGCTCAGAGCATTTCAGACCTGATAACTTGCGAGGCTCACATGAATCTTGATATCGAGGATGTGAAGACAACCTTGCGCGATAGCGGTACAGCTATCATATCTTATGGTTTCGGAGAGGGTGAGCATCGTGTGACCAAGGCCATCGAGGATGCGCTCAATTCCCCGCTGCTTCGCAACAATGATATCAAGTCGAGCACACGTCTGCTGTTCAATTTCTATATATCGCGAAAGGCTACACATCCTTTCAAGATGGATGAGGTGAACGAAATGACCGAGTTTGTAACCGGACTGCATTCCGATGTGGATGTAATATGGGGTATCGGTTTTGACGACACTCTTGATGATAAGGTGAAGATAACGGTTCTTGCGGCCGGATTCGGCCAGTCGGCGCTTGATATCGACGCCCGTAAGCAGCACGCTGCAAGCAAGGCTGCCGAGAGAAAGGCCTCTGAATCAGTGAAATCCGGAGATATAGTGTTCAGCGAACCTGCTCCGCAGCGTCAGCCTCTGGCAGCTCAGTCTTCGGGTGAGAATCGTCTTGGACAAATGTACGGAAGCAAGATAGATGAGATCAAACGCATCAAGAATGCGGCCAGATATGCCGTACTCACTCCAGAGCAGCTTGATGATGACGCTGTGCTTGAGGTGGTGGAAAGTACGACATACAACCGTGACCGAAAGCTGATGGATTCTCTTAAAAATGCGCAGAACGGCCGGGCAGGAGTCTCTCCCAGAGGCAGCTATGGTCTGCGTTCAGATTCCGGCATCATAGAGTTTGGCGACTGATCCACGGTCGCATGGAAGCACTGCTTCTGTTTATATAACAGATGCTTAGATGCATCATCGTATTTATTCATTTAGTTATGGAAACACGACCAATCTTTAAGATCGTAGGTGTTGGAGGCGGGGCCTCCATAGCCGTCGACTATATGTACGGCGAGTACGGTAAGAATGTCTCGTACGCACTTATAGATACGAGTCGCTTCATCATCAGCAATGCCAAAGTGCCGGTGAAGTTGCTCATAAGTCCGGATAACCGTGCCGTTGTCCGTTCGGACCGTGCCAATTCGCTTGCTTCGCAGCATGTGGCTGAGATTGGTTCGCTTTTCGACGATGGTACGGAAGTGGCTTTCATCATTGCGGGTATGGGTGGTATCACCGGTACGGGTGCTGCACCTACTGTGGCGCGTATCTCAAAGGAGAGAAATATCATAACCATAGGTATAGTGACTACGCCTTTTAAATGCGAGGGCGAGAAGAAGCTTGCCGTTGCCCGCAAAGGCATAGAGGAAATGGCCCGCAATGTGGATTCCCTGATTGTCATTGATGATGAATCTCTGAACGAGGGAGATATGGAGCGTACTGTGCTCGGAAGCTTTGATAAAAGCAACGAGGCTATGAAGTCCGTGATCAACGATATCCTCGCTATCTGTTCGGCAAAGGCTATCACTTGCATAGATTTTATGGATGTGGTGTTTGCTTTCCGTAACGGAGGACATGCTGTGGTGGTTTCGGGAGAGGGCACAGGCCCTAACCGTGTCATTGATGCGATAGAGAATGCACGCAAGACTCCACTTGCGTCAGGCTATGATTTTGCAAGCGCTAAAAGGCTTATCATAATGCTTTATGCCCCAGGCGACAGCGGTCAGTCTTTCCAACTCAAGGAGGTTGAATTGCTGGCAGAATATCTGTCTGCTTTCCCTGAAGATATGGATATTATATGGGGATTGGCCGTGGATGAAAACCTGAAGGACGGTATGCGTGTGACCTTGATTGCTTCATCCTTGCCTTCGCCTTATGGTCCCGGAGAGGTTATCGCCGAGTAAGAGGTTTTGGCTGTGACAGAACTGCAGATAAGTGAGCATGCGGGAGATATAGGGAATATTATGCCACTGCTGCTTATCGGGGATGAATCGGAGAAGATGATCTCTCGTTATATATCATCGTGCCGGATTTATGTTGGCAGTGTGGCGGACGATATTGTGTCGGTATGCGCAGTCGATGATAATGGAGATCTCGAGATTAAGAATCTTGCGGTCAGGGAAGATATGCGAAAAAAGGGTATCGGCAGAGCTATGCTGCGGCATGTGGAACGTCTGTATCCGGACAGAACTGTAATGCTTGGTACTGGCGAGACTCCGTCTACATTGCATTTCTATCGGTCGTGTGGGTATGAAGTATCGCATATTGTGCCTGATTTCTTCATTAATAATTATCCGGAGCCTATAATAGAAGAAGGTATGCGCCTGCGCGATATGGTGTATCTCATCAAACATCCGGATAATATATAAAGACTGGCTTTTACTTAGTTTAATAAAAACATATAATATTCAGGCAAAATGAAAATTCTCGTTGTAAATGGCAGCCCGCATCCGAGTGGATGCACGGACAGGGGACTAAGGGAGGTTGAGGCAACCCTTATAGCTAATGGCATAGAGGTTGAGCGCGTCAATATCGGCAATAAGGATGTGCGCGGGTGCATCGGATGTAATTTTTGCCGTACGCACGGACGTTGTGTCTTCAACGATGTAGTGAACGAGACTGCACCGAAGTTTGCGGAAGCTGACGGGCTTATCGTAGGTAGTCCGGTGTATTATGCCGGATGCAATGGTCAGGCATTGTCTTTCCTCGACAGATTGTTCTACAGTACGTCCGGAACTATTGACAAGACGATGAAAGTCGGTGCAGCTGTAGTCTCGTCGCGTCGTGCGGGTTCTACATCTGCTTTTGATGAAATCAATAAATATTTTACAATAAGCGCCATGCCGATAGTGTCAAGTACTTATTGGAACGAAGTTCACGGCTTTACTGCCGAAGATGTTGAAGCTGATCTCGAGGGCCTTCAGACAATGCGTAATCTCGGGCGCAACATCGCTTTCATGGTCAAGGCTCTCAGAGCGGCGAAGGATGAAAGCGGAGCATTCCCTCAGCAGGAGCGTTCGTCTTTTACAAGCTTCCATACCGAAGGGTAGAAAGACCGCCGGCATGACGTATTTGCGGAAGTTAATACCAATAATGCCGATTATTCCGGTTTGAATGTTGTATACAGGCTAATAAATGCTAACTTCGTGGTATGGAAAATGAAATCATCACAATAGACTCCATTGACGCGTACAACAAACTCTTTGGACTCACGACATACCATCCGCTTGTTACAGTGGTCGATCTGAAAGAAGCCACCAGATCGGTTAATCATGTCCGTATAAACTATGGTGTGTATGCTCTGTTTCTTAAAAACGGTGTCAACTGTGCCATAAAGTATGGAAGGCGTCAGTATGATTATCAGGAGGGAACGGTGGTGAGTTTTTCTCCGGGGCAGATCATAGGCGTTGATATGGAAAAGGATGAACTGGCTCCGGATGTACTGGGGCTGATCTTCCATCCGGACTTGATCTACGGTACTCCGCTGGGAGAGAAGATAGGGTCGTTCAGTTTCTTCGATTATTCGCAGATGGAGGCTTTGCATCTTTCCGATTCGGAAAGATCGCGCTTTCTCGACTGTCTCGAAAGGGTGAAAGAAGAAACCATGCATCCAGTCGACGACCATTCGGCGGCACTGATTGCTGCCAATATACAAGTCCTGCTCGAGTATCTGCACAGATTCTACGACAGGCAGTTCATCACCCGTCATAAGGTGAATTCAGGTATAGTAGCCCGTTTCGAACGTGAGTTAAAGACATATTTTGACAGACAGGGGCAATCCGTACCCAATGTGGCATACTTCGCGGACAAATTTAATCTCACTTCGGGTTATTTCGGCGATCTGATCAGAAAAGAGACCGGGTCGACTCCCAAAGATCTTATCACCTTGCACATCGTCTCCCGGGCCAAACACCGTTTGGCCACAACCGATGATGATATCAGTCTGATCGCCTATGATCTCGGGTTTGATTATCCTGCGCATTTCTCAAGAATGTTCAAGCGCAGCACCGGACAAAGCCCGAAAGAATACCGAATCTTAGCCGCAGGAGGCGAGGCAGTGTGCTGATCAGTTGGAGTTTGCCTTCAGCCACTCGGTGCGCACTTTGTCGGGCAGATGTTTTACGGTGAAGTTAGAGAATGTCACGTTGAAGCCCTCTCCATCAGGGCATGCCGCCATCATACCTATTTTTACCGGCCGGTTGGCTTCAAGCCATGCGTTGCGCATGAGTGTGTATTCCGTGTCATCGAACGAGTAGAATATCTCGACGGCATCAGTTCTCCTGACAGCCTTGATCCAGATTTCTTTCACCGGTCTGTCGAGAGCTATCACACTCCAGTCTGATGTGTGGTGTGTTACAACCGTGCTTAGATTGTATTTGCCATCAACAAACTCTATTCCGGCTTTTATATAATTTTCGTGGTCTATGCGGATCATCATACCCGCCTGGTCGAAACGCACTTTATAGTCTCCGGTGATCTTTACTTTGGCTTCGAACTCACCACCGTATTCGGCATAATAGAAGGGTGCATCGTCTACGGTGAAGCCGTAGTGCGATATGCGCCAGTAGTCGCTTTTGGGTGTGACAGCCATAGAAAGTTTATTCTTGTCGATACTCCATTCTGCCGGTTCATTGAACCAATTCATTTTCTCGAGAGTCTGAGCCTGGATGCATTGGGCGAGGCATATTGCCACAATGCCTGTGATGACCTTGATTTTCATTGCGTTATTTAATGTTATATGTTGGTTACTTATTTTATTATTGTGTAGTGGATAATTGTCTGAGGCGGTGTATAACCATTGATAATTATTACCTTTGCAAAGGTAAGTGTATCATAAACAGTGTGCAATACCGATTAATAACCATTTTTTCTCGTCATGGGCAATCGTAAGGGTATAGAAGCTTTGCTAAGGTCGCAGCCATTCTCGGAGAGCGTGACCGGAGAAGATTCCGTTTACCACTATGCAGAAAGCATGGCCAGGGTAGAGAATACGCTCGTAGTAGTGAGCGATATCAAGGCAAATACAAGCCGTATTTTTTACGGCCGCTTTGCGGATGTTCTGTCAATTCGTAGTCTACCGCATGAGAATTCCATTTGGGAAAAGGAGATACTGGCGCAGATGGATGAATCCGAGCAGGAAGGTAAATATCTGTCGGAATTGAGATTTTTTAATTTTCTCAGAAGAATACCGCATTCATTTAGGCCATACTACTATCTTGCCGCACATCTTCGGATTAAGAATAAGCGTGGCATTGCTGTGGATGTACTGCACCGTATGTACTACTGGTATGAAGGTGGGAGCGAGGTAGTACGCTATGGAATATGTGTCTACGGACCACTTTTGCAACCATTACCGGCCAAGTACATGGCCGTGAATTCGGTTACAGGTGAAGTGCAGGAATTATCGGGTAGCAATGATCAGGATATATTGAGCAAACGAGAGAAGCAGATTCTATCATTGATAGTGAAAGGATTGACGAGTCAGGAAATAGCGGACATGCTTTGCATAAGCAAGCATACAGTGAGCCGTCACAGGCAGGAAATACTTGCTAAACTTCAGGCCCGTAATTCCGCAGGAGCGATATTACGGGCCAGGCAGTTGCAGTTGATATGATTCCTGCCGCGGTTATCTGCCGCCGGTGGTCGAGTGGTCGACGTTGGCGTCGACATTTACACGCTTATGAGCACCTCGTTTCTGGTGTCCCCATTGCACGTTATAGCTGATGCTTACATATGGAATACGCATATCGAGGCGCATGTGTTGCTCATTGGTGTTCCATTTGCTGAGCATCTTTGAACCTTGGTCGTATTTTCCGAATGGCATGATCATTCCGACACCAAATTGCCAATCTTTCCAATTATAAGAAAGATCAATTACCGAATGACTCTCGCCCCAGCTGATTTTTTCACCCCAAAGATCGTGTTGATTGCGCATATATTGAGCAGAAAGTACGAAGCCCCAATGCATAAGCCGCAGGTTGGCGTAGCCGCTCCAATCGTTATTATGCAGTTTGTAGCCGGAGCCGCGCATACGTTCCATTCTGTATTGTAGATAACCACTTATCATCAACCAATTTGGAATAATGTCGATTTGTGGAGCGATGAAAAACGAGAGATTTTTCAAACCTTTACTGTTCTCGTATGTAGTAATCAGTCGGTCATTATCCCAATATAGGAGAGGTGTAATTGCGTTTGGACTGGTAAAAGCCCGTATTCCGAATGATCCCGCCACTCGTGGCACATTGAAATTATATCTCAGAGTGAGCATATACGAATTGGAGGTTTTCAAGTTCGGATTACCAATACGCCATTGGAAGCCGTCAAGTTGCTGTGGTGCGATGTTGGTTTCTGCCAGTGATGGAGTCGCCTGCCATGTCTCGAAGCTTAATTTGAATTGATGATTCTGATTGATGCCGTAAGTGACAGTGGCTTGAGGACGCATATTCCATGAGCTACTTCCTTGTTCAGTCTCTTTGAACCTGAAGTCTGTATATTGAGCACCTATGCCGGCGGTAAGAGTAAAATTCTTTATTCGTTGGAAATATTCGGCAAAGAAATAAACTTTGTCTTGCCTCTGATGAAAAATTTCACCTCCAAGGTTTTCATAGACCGAACGATTACGGTTGGCCGTATATGAGATACCTGCAGTAAATCGCGAATTTTTCCAATTCTTGATGTAATCAGCTTCTATGCCGTAGGCTTGATTACGGTCTCTGATCATCGTATGGATGTCTGTGAGATAGTCAGTGACGCCGGGCAATTGCTCAATATAATCAGAATATGACCTGCCAAAATAAAAAGAGCTGTTGAAATCTACAACAAGCATTTGCTTGTTGGCAAAATGTTGCTCAAAATAAACTGATAGATACGGCTTTGAGCCTTTATCTCCATGCACGTCGGTAAGGAGAATGTCGTCCATTCCATTGCTCAATGACAATAACCCGTCATATCGGAATTTATCGGTAAACTTCCGATAGTAAGACAGATCCACCATCAGCACCGTAGTGTCGGGTTTGATATAGCTGTATGAAGCCGTAAAGTTTCCCATAGTATTATCCATTGCGCCACCACGCGAAGTTTCATTTCGAGTCAGAGAAGTTCCGTTGGGATATGTAAATGTCTCCGTGAAGTCACGATGTGATTTAATCTTGTTGGTCAACTTAAATCGTCCCCACAACTCAAATTGTGAACGACCGTTATTGAGCTTCAAATCTGCGAAATAATTACCCCATGCCTGATTCAGGGCGGGCATTGCGTTTGTCATAAGCGAGCCTCCGACAGTTGGATTTGACACAATAAAATTCAGCACATAGTTTGCTCCGTTGTATCTTAGGCCGGGATTATCAATCCATTCCACCCGCTTGATAGTTTCGGGAAGCAGAGTCTTTACCTGATCTATTGTGGATACACGTCCGTTAATGCGCACCTGCACGGATTGTCCGGCCGCTTGAATTGTCCCTAACGCTTCAGTAACTTTTACCTTTGCAGACGAGATTCAGAGTTAACATTTACACTCTGAATTGTTAATAAGAAAGACAGAGACGGTGAACTTTTCCAGTAACTAGCCACAAGGGCCACACGCGGTTAAAGTCCGTCTCTGCCTTATTTGTTGAACACATCAAGCTAGATTTCTAGACCTTAATGTCTACTAAAAGTTTTGGATGCATTCAACATCATTGTTTAATTATAACGTCTGCAAAGTTATGAAAGATTTGTCGACTAAAAAACACTTTGTAGGGTGTGATGTTTCAAAAGACACCCTCGACTTCGCTCTTTTTGAGCGAGGTAAAGATTATCGATTGTTCGAGCACATTCAAGTGCCCAACAATACCGAAGGTTTCCAGGCAATGCGCAAGTGGCTGCGTAGCCTGAAGGTGAAACTGTCGGAATCAGCCGTAGCCATGGAGCATACCGGTTCATATTCGACGGCGTTGGCTGAATGGTGTCACAAGAAGGGATATACCTTCGTATTCCTTCATCCTCTGGACGTGAAGAATGCAGGAGCACGTGGTCGTAACAAGACTGATAAGATAGATGCCCAGTTCATAGCCGACTATCTGTATACCATGCGTGAAAAACTTGAACCATCAACGCCTGAGTCTCCCATCATAAAGAAACTGCGTATGCTTAGGAATGAACGTAGGCTTGCAGTTTATGCCAGAGCTGCATTTGCCACACAAAGCAAATGCCTGGATGATACTGATTCAGCAAAGCGTACTTCTAAAATCATATCTGAGTTGAATAAACAGATTTCAGCTATTGAAGCCCAGATACTTGATGTTATCCGCTCTGATGAAAGCATAAGACGCAACTACGGGCTGTTGCTCACACTGAAAGGCGTTGGAATGGTAAATGCCCTTACCACCATAATCGCCACAGGTAACTTTACCCGCTTTCAGACCGCCCGTCAGTATGCCAAATTCTGTTGTGTGGCTCCACTGACCTGTCAGTCGGGAACTTCTGTAAAGAATGGAGATCATATCAGCAAGGCTGGTCACAACGACATCAAGGCAACCTTGACCGAAGCAGCACGCAGCGCCATACAATTTGACTCTCAGTTAAAACATTATTACGAACGAAAACGCGCCCAAGGTAAAAGCCATGGATGTGTGATGAACGCTGTCAAATTTAAGATAATATGCAGAATGTTCGCAGTCATACAACGTCAGACCCCTTACATAGATACTGATAAATACAGATCATGAATAGCGGACAATGCTGAGCTTGAGTTTGTGGGTTAAAAAAGTCCGACAAACACAACCGCTCATCGGACTCATGAACAACGGCATAAAGCATCGCTGTCGTTTGTGGGTACATAAGTAACGTTCTCTATCGGGAAATGTGCGTTATTCAATTGTTAAAACTGAAATAAGAAATTCAATTAAAATTTTAACACTTTTCCCTTGCTCAGGTCCTAGATTTCCGGGTACACCGAGCCACAGGCG
>OFGR01000069.1_pt1 | contig 93557 bp, 89 predicted proteins | sample 1521811 | NCBI WGS metagenome assembly OFGR01 (sample SAMEA3504098, study PRJEB24116) | mouse gut metagenome | biome: mouse gut; feature: mouse-associated habitat; material: faeces | place: Denmark | collected 2011 | reverse complement strand
ATCCACAATCTGATGATACCGGTTCTTTTATGGTTTTAAATTGTTTATTTCCCTTCATAGTAAGAAGGATACCAGATACCTGTAAAAATAAAAAGTGAGATGGTATCCCCACAAAACATACCATCCCTTCCTTATTCGATTTGCATCTACAATCTTGCTTTCATCCTCAGACGTAATCTAAATATTAAATCGATATCTGCCTTTTCCGTGTCCAACCACCGGTACGATCAATTTTTCACTTTTCATTTTTTTTATTAACTCTCCTGCTGGTGACGATGTAATTCCAGCTATTCTCATTACATCTGCTCTGGAAAAATACATATCATCGCTATACTGTTCATACAATCGCAAGATCTTTTCCTTTGCAAGTGTACTAATCCTCGATTCATTTATTTTCTTTTCAAACAACTGTTTTTTCTTCGAAACAACTGTTTTTTTATCCCCAAACAACTGCTTTTCATTCAAAACAACTGCTTTTTCCTTTGCAAAAAACTGTTTTCGATCCCCTACATCCACTCCTTCAACCGTAACATTATAATTCAGATTATAAAGTGTCACCCAAAATGAGGATGCGTCTGAATAGAATACAGGTTCTAACTCCGGGCGATAATTAACAGATCTGTGATAATCATGCTTAATCTTTTTGAACCCGCTTCCTCTGCGCTCCATATAATTCATTCGGCTGAAAACATCTGCGATGATCGGATTCCGCCGTCTGGAAGGCACATGATCCGTGTCAAGATTCTGCACAAAAGAACCGTCAAACATACCGCCTGGAGAATAGATCTCCATACGGTCGTCAAAAATATCAATGTGTACTTCACTTCCTAATTCCAGATAATCCCGATGGATCAATCCATTCACGATACATTCAAGCGCCGCCCGCTCTGGTATATCTGGCATCTCAAGACGGCCATCTAAGGTTTTCTTCCAACGTTTTTTCGTATTATTTTTTATAAATTCTTCCCCGCCCTGAAGCAGTATAAGCAGGCTTCCGCTAAATTCCTTATCATCCAGTGCTTCCATTACTCCCGATGCTTTATTCAGCCCATTCCAGCGAGTACAAAAAAGTCTGGAATGGCGCATTGGTGATTCGTCTGCTAATAAGACTCCCGCATTGGTGAGCATCCCATTCTCGTCTACAAGCCCGAAAGAAATAAAATCTGCCTCTTCCAGCTTCTTACCGGTTCGCTGCCGATATACAGACCGAAGCTTTGTAAAAGCATAATTCTCATATGGATAATACGAAGACAGACTATCGTAAGTTTGATTACTTCCACGCAATACAAGGCGTTTCAGTTCAATTGCTCCAGCTTGTACACTTTCATTTCCAACACGCACAAACGCTGTCCTGCTTCCATCACCCACATAATAGTACGGAGTTTCTACTCCCGGCAATATCCGCAGAATAATAAACTGCTTTCCGTTCTCTTCATGAAGTTCCAAGTCTGTCTGCGGAATCGGATCCATTCTTGTCTTGATTATTTCACTGATTTTTTCAGAAACTCGCCTAGCATCTTCAAGACCGATCAACGTATCATCATCTGCCACTCCAAAGAATAGAATACCACCTTTGCCATTTGCAAAAGCACTGACACTTTTCAGCCAGCTCTTCGGTCTCTTTTCTTCTAATATAAGCTTTTTATCATATTCATTTGACTCACCAACAAAATCTGAAATAAACATAAATACTCCTTTATTTCCCATATTTCATTTCCATAAATTACCATGCCGTCTCGCAGTTACAACAAACAAATGATGCTGCATACCTTTTTATCTATTGGATTTTCCGTTTATTCCCAAATACATTATAACAACTAAACAGCGGTATTTCCATAGAAATTCCATTGCATAGTATCCCTTTTTCAATCTATCTTTGCCATTTCTCCATTCTTGATAGTTCCCCATCCTCCACCTCCACTATAATCGCCCCATTTTCCTGCGTAGAATAGATTTTACAGCCAACGTCTACAAGTCTCTCTATCGTTTCCTGATGCGGATGCGTATACCGATTCTCCTGTCCTGCGGAAATGAACGCATAAGCTGGCTGAATCTGTTGAAGAACTTCTTCTGTTGACGAATTCTTAGAGCCATGATGCGCCACCTTCAGGACATCCCACGTACAGCCCTGATACTTCTCTCCCAGTTTTTCTGTAAGCTGCTTCTCTCCTTTTCCCTCTACGTCCCCGGTCAAAAGCATATCAAACTTCCCATACTGTACAGCCAATACCATAGATGCCTCGTTACCTGATTCCAGTTTCTCGGTCACAGGTATTATACTGCCTGTCTCCGACACAGTATTTCCCTTCCGTAATCCGGCTTTCTCTGATTTTATTCCCAGATTCCCCGGCTGTATACACGTAATTGCCATTTCCCCTTCCCGGATATTCTGTTCAGGCTCTATCACAACCACACGGATTCCATAATCTTTTGCTTTCTTTGCCAGACCCGACAAAGCCTCATCCCACGCCTCCCGCACCGGCAACACCAACGTCCGGATCTTCACTCCGATATCCTGTCTCTCAATCAGCTCTTCTACACCGTTCCTGTGATCGCTGTCGCCATGGGAGATCAGTACATAATCAAGAACCCCCACTCCTTGGGATTTCAGGAATGGCTCCAGCCTGTATTGTCCCACCTTTTTTACATCACTGCTCCCGCCATCCACCAGATAGGTGCCGCCCTCCGGTCCTTTCATGAAAATCCCGTCTCCCTGCCCCACATCCAAGACCGCTATCGTAAGTTTCCCTGGCTCTCCAAAATGAGTCGTTAAAATAATAACTCCCACTGTCCACAGAAAAACCACAGGCCACCCTTTCCTCGCACTCCTGCCTGCTCTTCCACTCATTCTGTTATTAAAACTGATGGATTTATCCACTCTGTTAGATTGTATGAACCTTCGATCCTTTCCATACCTCTGATAGTCTTGACCCCTTTCCTCCCCTTGCTTATCCTGCTCCTTCATTGATGCGATATACCTCAGCAGAATCAGTCCTAAAAACACAAGCCCATAATATACCGCTATCTGCCATATATCCGGCCTTCCGATCACAAGTCTCGCTCCCGGCAGATGAAGCATTATCTCACAGCTCATTTTATAAACCCACAAAATTTTACTGCATATCCAAAACAGCAAAGTGGATATGGGAGCAAACCACATTGCCAACAAACTTCCTACCATTCCCAGAAATAACAATATCGACATCAGTGGGATTACAAAAAGATTCAGAATAAAAGAATAGAGCGGAAATTCAAAGAAATAATAAAGCAAAATCGGAAAAATGACCAGATTGATACCGACACTGGCTGTTAGTCCCTGTAATATTACCTGCCGTACATACTCCCAAAATCTCGTTAAATATACAGACAGAGAGCCATCCGCCTCTGTCTTCACCTGTTGTCCATTGTTATGTAATGTGTACACAGATATTTCTTCCTGCACCACCGACACCACCGCAAGAACCGCAAGCACCGCCCCAAAGGACAGCCAGAATCCGCCGTCATACAGACTGAGCGGCCGCCACACTAACACCGCAACCGCCGCCGCAGAAAGCGCCGTCGGCGCATCATAATGCCGCCCCGCCATATCCGCTCCTACCCGGAATAGAAACATCACTAAGGCCCGCACCGCAGATACGGTAAACCCAACCATAAGAATATACAACATCAGAAATAAGATACCAAATACCCCGCCAATCGGATAAGAACCGGTCATCCTTCGTATGAGTTTATACATCCCAATTCCGATAAAAGATAAATGCAGACCGGAAATCGCCAATATATGCCCAATCCCATTTGCCTGATAGAGCTCCCTGACTTCTTCATCCATCTGCCCTTTCTCTCCAAGGAGCATCGCAGACAGCGTATTCCCGTCTTTTTCGCCAAGTTCCGCGCACAAACGTTTCTTCCATCCCTGCCGGAATTCATACAGCTGATTCTTTATCTTTTCATATTGTGCAGGAGACTGCCCTCTCTGACGCTCCACAGAAGATGCCCACACCCTCCCGTGGATCCCCTGTCTCTGGTAATACAATTTTGAGTCAAAGTTCCCTGGATTTCGGGCATGCTCAAAAAATGATATCTCCCCCTCTATAAGCAGCACATCCCCGATATCTGCGCGCTGCCTGTGTTCATCATAAACGATCATCTTGGATTCTTTCAGCGACTGCTGATAAGATTTTACAGAATTGTCTTTCAGATATAACACCTGATATTTTTCTTTGTCTTCTTTCCGGTATACCCTTCCTTTCAGAAGGACTTTCTCATCCTCTTCCAGGTACTGCTCCGCGCAGGAAGGCCTGAGTTCTTTTACAACCCTGTCCCTTCCCACTACGACAGCCAGAATTACTGCCAGAACAAAAGACAGACATGCAAAGCATAATGGTCTGTTTTTCAATGTTCCTCCTCTTCCATAATCTCTAAGTTTCTTGAAAACGGCCTCTCTAGGCTGATACTGTCCTGAAAGGACACGTCTGTTTTCCCGTTTATCAATATCTGTACCTGCCCCATCTCTCCTCCTTCTACAAGAGAATTTACGACAGAATATACCATCACTTCCGGGCTTACGTGGTAACATGCATTTAGAAATTCCTCATCAAAATTTACATAGCAGATCCCGTCTCTCACAGATACGCCCAGAATTTTTGTCTTCGGCGAAACCGTAGGATATGCGCCTTCCGTTGACGGGCCTTTTATGAGCTGCTCCACGATCAATTTCTCCACGGACATATTGCTGTTGTAGCGTACGCTTACCTCTTCCTCCACAAGCCTGTTTCCTGCCTCGTCGGCAAAAAACAGGTGGATATTCCCGTCCTGATAAGAGTGGAGCGAGGAGCCTGTATTTTCCACAAACATATCCCGGTTCATATATCCGATCTCTTTTCCTTCCTCATCACAGAGCTCTTCACCCTCCACAGTGAATTTAACATATGCTACGCCTCCGACCTGCACAAGCGTATAAACCGTGGCAGCCCGAAGGAGCAGCTCTTCACCGGAATCCATCTGGTTATATGATTCCGTAAAATCAATTTCCAAGTCAGATTCTTCCAGTTTCCATCCTCTGATACGCACATTTTCCGGATAAGCGCTCTTAAAGTCAAGGGAATCCGTTTTTTTCCTGAGTTCTCCCAGCACCTCGTCCACCTGTTCTTTTACCCCTTCGCCGGAAATCTCATAGTCTTCTTTTACCAGACCGGTTCCGTCCGAATTGACATAGTATATATAATCCCTGCTCCCCTCCGGGGCAGTTCCCTTTCCGCAGCCGCACACGAAAAGCGCTGTCACAAGAACCAATGCAAATTTCCCGAAATTCCCGCCAAATATCTTCATCCTCTACCTCCTCGTCACACAACATACTTCAACGGAATCCTGACGGTAAATGTAGTTCCCTCCCCGGGCTGGCTGAACACCTTGATTGCCCCCCTGTGCATCACAACCGCACTCCGGGCAATGGACAGGCCCAGTCCGGTTCCTCCGATCTCCCTGGAGTGCGACTTGTCAACGCGGTAAAACCTTTCAAAGATATGCGCCTGGTTCTCTTTGTCAATCCCCACGCCCGAATCAGCTACTTCCACATAGAACACTTTATGGTCCGCATTCAGCGAAACATGCACCCACCCGTTTTCTTTGTTATATTTAATCGCATTTTCTACAAGGTTCGATATCGCAAGCGTCAGTTTAACTTCGTCAACCTCGGCGTTCACCGGACGGAAACTCTCGAAAATCATCTCAATATTATTTGCCGCCGCGATAGGGCGGAGACGTTTCAGTATCCTCTCCACCAATGCATTGATGTTTTCCGCCCGGATGTTCATGCCGCTGGCAGTCTTGTCAAGCTTGACAAGAGCCAAAAGGTCATCAATGATCTTACTCTCACGCTCAATCTCCTGGGAGAGGTCATTCATAAACTCCTGATAAAGCTCGATCGGAACATCCTGCTGGCACAGCAGGGAGTCGGACAGTACCTTCATAGACGCAAGCGGCGTCTTAAGTTCATGTGACACGTTGGATACAAACTCATTCCGGGAATCGGACAGCACCTTCATCCTGCCAAGCATCTTATTAAACGCCTCCGAGAGCATCCTTGTCTCTGTATATGAATATTCTTTCAGGTAATCATCCTCGTACCCTTCCGTGACTGCACCGATAGACCTTGTAATCCGCTTAAATGGGCGCACGATAAGAAGACCAGAGAAAAATGCAAGGACAATAAGCAGAAGCCCCGCCATGGCAAGCACAAGATTTGCCTTTCCCGAGAGCATCGCCTTATTATCTGCTATCGTATCAGTGGATATGCTGATCAGCACCACTCCCTGCACATTTTTTGCTTCACTGTCCATAATTGGCAGCGTCACCTCAATGTATCTGTTTTCTGCATCGTAATGGCTGGTACGTTCATTTTGGAAACAGCGGATCACATCTTCCGAGACAATCGTCTTTCCGCTGTCTATATGATATGTGTCCTCCACGATATGAAACCCATCGTCAATAACCATAATGCGTCCGTTATAGATATTTGATATCTGGGTGAGTTCTAGCTGAATGCTCTCAGACGTAACCCGTTGCAGATAATCTGCCGTGCTCAGCTGGTTACAAAGAATTGTACACTGATTCTGAATCTCGGCGGTACGCATGTCTACCGCCAGCTTTTCATAGTTCTTAAGAATCACCGTTTTCGTGATGATGCCCGGTATGATTCCGGCAAGAATCAAAAGCAGCGTAATCCGAAAACGGAGACTCCTGAATATTCTGATTTTGAAATATTTCCTAACCCCTAAAATAATAACCAACTCCCCACTTCGTATACACATACTTCGGATCGCTTGGATTCGTCTCGACCTTTTCCCTGAGACGCCGGATATGTACGTCTACCGTCCTCGCATCTCCGGGATACTCGTAACCCCATACGATATTCAGCAGATTTTCCCTGCTGTAGACTTTGTTCGGGTTCATGGCAAGAAGCTCTAACAGGTCAAACTCTTTCGCAGTCAGGTTCACCTCCCGCTCTCCGATGGTCACCCTCCGGCTCTCGCAGTCAATCTTCATATCGCCCTTAACGATGTTCTTATTATCGCGGCCGTCTCCATCCTTTTTCCTCGTCCGGCGCATGATCGCTTTGATTCTTGCTTTCACTTCAAGAATGTTAAACGGCTTTGTGATATAGTCGTCGGCTCCGTATTCAAGACCCAATATCTTATCCATATCGTCACCCTTCGCCGTCAGCATGATAATCGGCACATCTGAAAACTCCCGGACATACCGGCACACTTCAAAGCCGTCATATTTCGGAAGCATGACATCTAGGAGAATCATATCATATGGATTCTCCCTGATAAGAGCCATCGCCTCCTCACCGTCATAGGCGGCATCCACTTCCATGCTGTCCTGTTCCAGGCTGTAGCGGATTCCTTTTACGATTAATTTTTCATCATCTACGATCAGTACACGTTTTCCCATTGCAAACTCCTGTCAGATCTTAATCTGATCTTTTATCTTATTAAATACACCTTCTTTGATTCCCTCAATCTTCATAATGTCTTCTGCCGAGCTGAAACCTCCCTGCTCCTCCCGGAACTTTATGATAGACTCTGCCTTCACTTCCCCGATTCCGCTAAGGGTCATAAGCTCTTCTTTCGATGCCGTATTTAAGTTCACCTTTCCGTCCTGCGGCGAAGATGCGCCGGGCATTTCCTGCGTCATCCGGCCTTCTGCCGCCTCGTCTTCGGAGGGCACATACACTTTCTGCCCGTCTGTAAGCTTTTCCGCCTGGTTGAGATAGGAACCGGCCGCATCATCCGTCATGCCCCCGGCCCGCTCTATCGCCTCATAAACCCTGCTCTCCGGTTCAAGCTCATAGACTCCGGGCTGCTCTACCTCGCCGCACACATCTACAAAAATCATCGTGCCGCCGATTTCCGGTACTTCTCCGCCCTCGTCTTCCGCTCCGGACGTTTCCCCGGCATCTCCGCCAGGGCTTTCCCCGAAAGCTTTTTCCTTTTCAGCCTCTTCCACGCTGATCAAGCCTGTCTCTTCTTTTGATTCTCTCCCGCAGCCTCCCAAAATACAGGCTGCGCCGATCAATGCCGCGCTTACTATGACAGCGCTTATTTTTGTGTTCCGCATAAAATCCTCCTTTACAGAATGTCGAAACTGCAAAGACCCCTCTTATGCCTGGACAAATCTTATTTTACTATTTCCACTGGAAAATTGCAACTCCTACAATCGCAATTCCCATGCCGATTACTTTTCTCCACTCCAGAGGCTCCTTTTCCACCCCAAAAAGCCCGAAAAGCTCTATCAGATATGCTACCGCAAGCTGAGAAATGACAATTAAAAGTGCTGCTTTCGCAGGGCCTAACTGCTCCATGCTCTTGATTACCGTCCACGTAATCCCTGCTCCGATCACACCCCCTAAAAGGACATACTTCGGCTCCACCTTCGCAAGTGTGCCGACGCTGTCACGCCCTGCAATAAGCCATGCCGCAAGGCATACCGCAAAAGCGCTGAGCTGCACCCATCCGTTGCTGACCCACATGCCCGTCGTCTTTGTCACCTGCGTATTAAACACTCCCTGCACGCTCATAAGCGCCCCGGATAAAAGCGCGATCACAAAACCAATCATCTCAAACATACCTCCATGCTGCATTTTCTGGATAGTATACCCAATCTGCAAAGATTCTATCGGTAAAATTGACATTTTGCCCATGTTCCGATAAAATGATAGATACAGCAAACAAAAAGAAAGCGGGTAAAAAGCATTGAACGATATTCAGAAAATAGGTTACAGCGTGCGCGCCCACCGCAGGGATAAAGGCATGACCCTGCAGCAGCTCTCGGACATCTCCGGCCTTTCCATCGGCTACTTAAGCAACCTGGAGCGCAATGCCAACAGCCCCACCCTGGTCAATCTCCAGAAAATCTGTGACGCGCTGGAGATTTCTTTTTACAGCCTTTTAGAGCGGAACAAGGAAGAGCACATCATTATCCGGCATAACGAGCGCGAGGTTCTTATCAACGAGGATAACAGCATGCTGTTTGAAAATGTTGACTTTGGCCTTGAGAACGAGTCTTTCATCTATATGACCATCGAACCGGACGGGACAGGCGAGGGCTTATCGTGGGAGCATGAATACGACGAAGTAGGAACAGTCGTAAAAGGACATCTCACCCTGTTTCTTGACAACCAGACTTTTGAGCTTGACGAGGGGGATACGATCCTCATAAAGGCGCACACAAACCACGGCTACTATAATAAAACCAGCGAACGCTGCATCTCCTATTGGACAAGGTGCAAAAAGGAAAAATAATATCCGGCCGGTATGAAAGGGATAATGATCCCTTTCTTTTTTATTATATTCTTATATATGAAAATTACAAATATTTTTCATATATAAGAAATTATTTAATTTTTTATATTCTTATGTTATAATAACTTTATCATGAAATTGGAGGTGTTGCTATGAAGAAACCATGTTTAATTATGTGCGGAAAGCTTTTTGACGGAATCCATGACGAACTGATGACGGATATGGAGATTCTTGTAGAAGGAAACAAGATCACTGCCGTTGGAAGGAACCTGACAAGGCCGGAAGATGCCGAAATCATCGATCTTAAGCACCTTACTGTGACTCCCGGCATGATTGACGCCCACGTACACGGCAATCTGATGCGCTGGCAGGAGACCGACAATATCCTTTTCCAGTCGGAAGGGTACAGCACTCTCGCTTTCCTGCATACCGCGGAGAGATGCCTTGAGAGAGGTTTTACCACCATCCGGTGCAACGGCATGGGGCCTGCCGGCTACGGAATCGTAGACGTGAAAAACGTGATTGACCGCGGGCTTTTCCCTGCCGCCAGGATGAACGTAGGCGCCCACATGCTCGGCGGCCCGGGGATGCCCGGAGACATGAGCATGTACGCATGCACTAACGAGCCCCTCTCCGACTACATCCAGATAAAGACCATCGGCAGCGGACGCGACTTCTTCCGGAACCAGGTACGAAGAGAAGTAAAATACGGTACGGACTTTATCAAGATCTTTTTGTCAGGCAGTTTCTTAAGTCCGGACGGAGGCCCTGAGATCAGCTATCTGGATGACGAGGAACTTCAGATTATCATCCAGACCGCCCACGACCTGGGAAAACCGGTGACGGCGCACGTATATCCGCCCCGCATGATGAAAAAGCTTCTGGAGTTCGGCATTGACGGCATGGAGCATGGCGCGCTCATGGATGAAGAGACAGCATCCATCTTTGAAAAACAGGATACATACCTTGTGCCTACTTTCTCTCCATTCCAGGATGTGATAGAGGGTAATGACGACCTGGTTGACAAAAATACCGCTGACAGCCAGATGAAACTGCGGAAATTCGCCCCCCGCCTGAAAGAGAGCCGCCAGATTATCCGAAACAGCCAGATACGCCTCGGTTTCGGCTCTGACTTCTGCGCGGTGCACCAGCCTTATGAAGGGTGGTACGAGTACCGCAGCTGGATACGCTCCGGAATGGACGCTTTCCGTACACTTAAGGCCGCCACCAGCGTAAATGCCGGCATCTTAAAGATGGATCACCTGATCGGAACCATTGAACCCGGAAAACTTGCCGATATTGCAGGATGGCACCGGGATCTGCTCGATGACTGCGATGCATTGAGCGAGTGCGATTTTGTCATGAAAGACGGAAACGTATACCCCACGGCAAACGACGTTATTGACGATTACTGCCGTTAGAACAGCAATCAACAACAAAACATTCAAAAAGAGGAAGGCTCCCCGATGCCTTCCTCTTATATTTTTAATCTGCAAGTATTCTCTTCAGAACCGATATCATCTCGTCCACATGCTCTTTCTCAATGATAAGAGGCGGAACAAGGCGGATCACATCGCTTCTGGCGCTGATAAGGACCAGTCCTTCTGAAAGCGCTTTCTTTATGACTCCCCCTACGGGTTCTTTAAGACGAATGCCCTGAATCAGCCCGGTTCCCCTTATTTCCAAGATATCCCCGCAGGTTTCAGAAAGTTTTTTAAGCTCTCCGGCAAGATACGCGCCCGTCTCACGGACGTGGCCGGTCATATCTGTCTTTTCATAGATCTCTATCGTCTTTGCCACCGCCGCGCACACAAACGGATTTCCACCGTAAGTCGTGCCGTGGTCCCCCGGCTCTAAGGAAAACTCCGCCACTTCCTCTGTCACGGCAAAAGCTCCTACCGGAACTCCGCTTCCGATAGCCTTTGCCATGGCCATGATATCCGGTCTCACTCCATAGCCCTGCCATGCAAACATAGCGCCTGTGCGCGCCATCCCGCACTGAATCTCATCACAGATCATAAGAATCTCTTCTTCGTCACAGATCTTGCGGATGCCCTCCATAAATTCCTTTGTAGCCGCGTTGATGCCTCCCTCTCCCTGAAGAGGCTCCAAAATGATAGCGCATGTCTTCTCATTCACCAGCGCCTTCACACTGTCAAGATTATTGAATTCCGCAAACTTTACGCCGGGTATCAGCGGCTCAAAAGGGGTTCTATAAGGTTCATGCTCCGTCACGGACAAGGCTCCCATGCTGCGCCCGTGGAAGGAATTGCTCATGGCTATGTACTCGTACCTTCCGTTATTTTTCTTCCACGCATATTTCCTCGCGGCTTTCAGCGCTCCTTCTATCGCCTCCGTGCCGCTGTTTGTAAAAAACACCCGGCCCATGCCTGACACACGTCTAAGGGCGTCCGCTGCCCTGCCGCAAGTTGTATTATAGTAAAGGTTCGATGTGTGGAGAAGCTTATCAACCTGCTCTTTCAGCGCGCTGTTAAGCTCTTCATGGGCGTATCCCAGTCCTGACACGGCAATTCCTGCCGCAAAGTCCAGATATTTCTTTCCGTCAGTGTCATAAAGATACACCCCCTCCCCCCTCTCAAAAGTTACCGGGAAACGGTTATATGTATGCACCAGGTTGTCTTCTGTCTTCTGCATATATTCGTTTACAGCCATCCTTACACGTCCTCCTACTCTCCCATGTAAAATCTCTGCTCTCCGTCATTGATGATAGCAGTTCCGATTCCTTTATTGGTAAAGATCTCCAAAAGCAGGCAGTGGGGAATCCTTCCGTCCAGAATATGCACCCTGGACACGCCGTGCTCAATTGCTTCAATACAATTGTGGAGTTTCGGCAGCATCCCTCCGCCGATATACCCGGAATCCATAAGTTTTCTCGCCTCTGAAACCTTAAGCTCCGATATCAGCGTGGAGGAGTCATTTGGATCTTTATACACCCCTTCAATATCCGTAAGGAAAGCCAGCTTTTCCGCCCGCATCTGCCTTGCAATAGCGCAGGCCGCGTCATCTGCGTTGATATTATATGTATTGTATTCATCATCCAGCCCAATCGGACAGATGATAGGAAGGAAATCTTTTTCCAGCAGATCATAGAGAACGCTTGCGTTCACATTTTTTATATCGCCCACAAAGCCGATGTCCTGCCCGTCGGCATATTTTTTATTCACAGAGAGGAGCTTTCCGTCCTTGCCGCTAAGTCCGATAGCGCGGACTCCCAGGCTCTCCACAAGCTGCACCAGCTCTTTGTTCACTTTTCCCAGAACCATCTCCGCAAGCTCCATGGTGTCTTCATCCGTGACGCGCAGCCCGTTTACGAATTCCGGTTTCATTCCTACCTTTCCTACCCACCGGCTGATTTCCTTCCCTCCCCCGTGGACGATGATAGGCTTGAATCCCACCAGTTTAAGGAGCGTCACATCCTGGATGACCTGCTGCTTTAACTGGCCGTCCACCATGGCGCTCCCGCCATATTTGACGACGATCACCCGGCGGTTAAACCGCTGTATGTAAGGCAGCGCCTCAATCAGCACTTCTGCCTTCTCAAGATACTTTTCCATGTCTTTGTTCATTTAAAAGTTTTCTTCCCTTCGTTATACTTTGCTGCCGGCGCAGCGATTTTGCCAAGCTGCACTAACTTCTGTAGTCGGCATTTATGTCGATATATCCGTGGGTCAGGTCGCACCCCCACGCCGACGCTGACACCGCGCCTGCTTTCATATCCGCAACTGCCGTCACCTCCGGCTGAGACAGGATTTTCGTAGCCTCCTGTTCGCTGTAGTCCACTGCCGTTCCGTCTTTTACGATCTGAATCCTGCCCGCAGCGCTCTCAAAGAACAGATCTACCTTTTCCGGGTCAAACTGCGCTCCTGAATATCCCATGGCGCACAGTATCCTTCCCCAGTTGGCGTCATGCCCGGCAATTGCCGCCTTTGTAAGATTGGAGCACACGATCGCCTTTGCAAGAGTCTTTGCCTGGGCCTTGTCTTCACAGTTCACCGCCTTTGCCTCAAAAAGCGCCGTAGCTCCTTCGCCGTCCCCGGCAATCTTCTTTGCCAGATATTCATTAATCGTGTGGAGCGCTGACACAAACTCTTCATACTCCTGGCTGCCGTATATAATCTCCGGATTTTCCGCAAGCCCGTTGGCCAAAAGCAGCACCGTGTCATTGGTAGAGGTATCGCCGTCCACGGAAATCATATTATAAGTGTCTGGCACGTCCTCGCTCAGCGCTTTCTGAAGCGTCTCTTTGGAGATAACCGCATCCGTCGTGATAAATGCTAGCATCGTGCACATATTAGGATGTATCATGCCGGATCCTTTTGCCATGCCTCCTACCGTCACTGTCTTTTTGCCCGCCTCAAACTCCACGGCCAGCTCTTTCTCACAAGTATCTGTCGTCATAATGGCCTTTGCCGCCGCCGTGCCGCTCTCCAAGGAGCTGTCTTTTTTCTCTGCCATCGCCCGGACGCCTGCCGTCAGCTTATCAATAGGCATCTGTTTTCCAATCACTCCCGTGGAGCCTACAAGCACGCCCTCTGCCGAAACGCCCAGCGCCTCTGCCGCAGCCTCGGCAGTATCCTTACAGTACCCAAAGCCCTCTTTTCCTGTGCACGCATTGGCAATGCCTGAATTTACGATGACCGCCTGAGCCCTTTTCCCGGATGCGACCACCTGCTGGTCCCACTTTACCGGAGCAGCCTTTACAATGTTTGTGGTAAATGTGCCTGCCGCCTCACAAGGAACCTGGCTGTAAATCAGCGCCATGTCTGTGCGTCCTTCATATTTGATGCCTGCCGCCGTGCTTGCCGCCTCAAATCCCTTTGCCGCGGTCACGCCTCCCTTTATCTGTTTCATATTCTTCCATCCTTTCCTTTTTCTCCGCCTTACTGGTTGAAAGCTGTTATATTTTCTTCATTTAACGTGAAATCGTAATAATTCAGGTCCAATCTCTGAACCCAGCCGATTTCGTTCCAGAATGCATTGCCGATATCATTTTTTGTAAACGCGATCAGCGATACTTTATTTATCTTTTCTTTCTTCAGGGCGTCCATAGAAAATACCACCATAGATTTCCCGATTCCCCGCCTCCGGTAACTCTCGTCCACGCACACATGGTAAAGGCACCCCCGCCTGCCGTCATGGCCGCACAGGATTGCGCCTACGATTCTTCCGTCCTCTTCCGCCACGACGCTTGTGGTGGGGTTACGCTTAAGGAAACGTTCGATTCCCTCTCTGGAGTCGTCCACACTGCGGATCCCAAACCCGTGAATCTGTTTCCACAGCCTATAGACTTCCTCATAATCATCGATTGCCATTACCCTTAACATATCTTTTCTCCTGCATCTATTTTTATTCCGCTGGAAATCTGCCTACGGAAATACCGGAACAAGCTCAAGGCCTTCGCTCTCCTTAAAGCCAAACATAAGATTCATGTTCTGGACCGCCTGCCCTGCCGCGCCTTTCACAAGATTATCCATGGCTCCCATCAGAATGACCCTGTTTGTCCTCGGGTCAATCTTAAAGCCGATATCCACATAATTGCTTCCTTCCACCCATTTTGTCTCCGGGCAGCGCCCTTCTTCCAAAACACGGACAAAACTCTCGTTTCCGTAATATCTGTCATAAGCAGACCTCACGTCCCCGTCTGTAACGCCAGATTTTAATTCTGCATATTCTGTCACCAGGATCCCGCGATTCATGGGTACAAGATGAGGGGTAAAGCTTATCACCACGTCCTCTCCAGACGCATAGCCAAGCTGTTCCTCGATTTCCGGCGTATGCCTGTGGGTGCCCACGCCGTAAGCCTTGATATTTTCATTCACCTCACAGAAAAGGTTTGGAACCTTTGCTCCCCTTCCCGCCCCGGATGTGCCGGACTTCGCGTCAATGATCAGGCTCTTCATATTGATAAGCCCTTCCTTCGCCAGCGGATACGCCGTCAGGATGGAACAGGTCGTATAGCACCCCGGATTTGCCGTCAGACGCGCTTTTTTTATCTGCTCCCTGTTGACTTCGCAGAGCCCGTACACTGCCTCTCCGATAAACTGGGGGCTTTTATGCGTGATACCGTACCATCTTTCATAAATGTCCACATTCTTGATCCGGTAGTCCGCACTTAAATCTATGACCTTCGCTTTCGACAATATCCCTTCGCTCATCACCGATGCACAAAATCCCTGTGGAGTTGCCATAAAGATTACGTCTGCCCTCTCTGCCAGCTCTTCCATATTGTCATCAAGGCATCTGTCATCCACAATCTCAAACATATTCTGATAGACATCCGCATACTTTTTGTCTATGTAGCTCCTGGAGCCGTACCATATGACCTCCGCCTCTCTGTGCCCTGTCAAAAGCCGCACAAGCTCTGCGCCGGCATATCCTGTGGATCCTATGATTCCTACTTTGACCATCTGCTTTCACCTCTCCTGAACTGATTCCCGATTATCATAAACCTTTTCTCCTGCATTGTCCAGCATAACCCGGAAAATTTAAAGAACTTGCATAATTATACATCTGATTCGTATAATATGCAAGTTCTTTTTTTACATGCCACAGACCATATATCCGTTCCTTTTTATTCCCGGCATCTTTTTTCCCCGAACAAGGCTGTTTTCCCTGGCTTCATCTCCAGCGCCCCGTTCTGGTACCGGTAAATGCTGAGCAGGATCCCAAGCAGTATATACGTTACTGCTGCACCGCTGTTCCCGTAAGTAATAAACGGGCAATACGAAGAACCTGGGATTATAATTCCCATATTTATGAGCACATACCATGCGATCTCTGTCAGAAGAACCGCGCCGCAGCCAATTCCCATAAGCATACCCAGCCTGTTTGCCTGCCTCCATGTACAGGATAAAAGCCTTAAGAAAAGAAGTATGATTGCCCCTGCAAGAAACACTGCCGCCAGCACTCCAAAATATGCCGCGGTATAGGCAAGCACAAAATCCATGCTTTCCGGCACTGTATCGGCAGCCTCTGCAAAATTTACCCCTTTTCCCACAAGCCTCGTGCCTTCCAAAAGTTTCTTCACCGCATAAAACTGGTAATTTTCTTCTCCATAACCCTCTGGATTCAACATTACGCGAATCCTCATTACCTGATAGTCCGCCCCGAACTTTAGGACAAAAAACACAGTTCCTGCAAGAAACGAAAAAAATGCTCCCCAGATAGCAAACAGCGCCTTTTTTACATTTACTTTAAAATATCCTTTTAAGACTGCCGCCGAGAGGACGATAAGCGCTGCCGGCACAAGCACGTTCACCGCAGACAGGGAATACAAAAGCGATGCCGCCAGCATAGGCGCGCTCCACAGGATTCCCTTCAGGAGGCCTCTGTATCCCTCCCCCCGATAACGGTACACTGCCCCACAATATAACGGGATGAATAGTAAAAGAGCCATCCTTACATTGACGCTGACTTGCAAAAAATGAAACACGATAAAAGTCCTGGCACCGTTTACAGGCACTGAAATCCCTATCCCTGCCGCCAGAAGTACAAAATACGTAATCATAAGCTCCCTGGCGCGGTAAGCAATCCTCGTATAGTCAAGAAAACAGACTCCCGCCATAACTGCAAGACCCGCCAGCATACCGGCAGCGCCCTCCGCAAACGAGCCAACGGAAAAACCTGCCCCATCCCCTGTGTCCACATGAATGTCAAGATAACACCGGATTGCCAGGCCCAAGATACTTAAGAAAGCAATCGCAGCTATTGCCGGCCAGTTCATCTTCGGACGGTGGATGCGGTCCATGTCCACCCCTACTTCCACCGGGTCTCCCATCTCCGCCACTGCCGCTGCCTCCGCCTCGCTTTCCGTCATTCCAGATGCCATAAAATCCGCTTTCTGCTCCTCAATGTGCGTCTCAAGCTCTCTTTCCACCATCGGAACTGCCCTCTTCCAACGTATCTGACCGGCTAGCGTCTCCATATAATCATGCCTGTCCATAACACTCACCTCCGGCAATGTCTCTTCCCGCAGCACCCATGACGCTTGCAACCGCACGAGTGAATTCCTTCCACTCTTCCTCTTTTTGTTTCAGCTGCTTTTTTCCCGCCTTTGTCAGATGATAATACTTCCGTATCTTTCCCACAGCCTCCTTCTCATAGGCATCCACAAAGCCCTTATCCTCCATGGAATGCAGAAGGGGGTAGAGGGTTCCTGCCTTTAACTCAAACACATTTTTCGACTTTTCCCTCAGCGTATCTATCATCTCATACCCATACATGTCCTTTTCCTCCAAAAGCCTCAAGATAAGCATGGATGTGTTACCGGACACTAAGCTTTTATCTGCTGCCATCTTTCATCCTCCTTTTTATTTTTAATGTAGATTATCGATATATCGGTTATCTACATTATAGATAGGCCATCTATATATGTCAAGAGGAACTTTAAATATTCATTATATTCATCATTCATGCATATTTTTTCATTTTCCTCTTGCGTTATGAAGAAAGATGGTGTATAGTAGTCCTTGCGGTTTAAAAAATAATTTCCGATACATAGAAAACAGATATTTTATTAAGGAGGATTCTTATAATGAAAGAAAAAGTTGTACTGGCATATTCGGGAGGTCTTGACACCACAGCCATCATTCCATGGTTAAAGGAAAATTTTGATTACGAGGTCATCTGCTGCTGCATCGACTGCGGACAGGGAGAAGAGCTTGACGGGCTTGAAGAGCGCGCAAAGCTTTCCGGCGCCTCCAAGCTGTATATTGAGGACATCGTAGACGACTTCTGCGACAATTACATCGTTCCCTGCGTCCAGGGCCACGCTGTCTACGAGAACAAATATCTCCTGGGAACATCCATGGCGCGCCCGGCTATTGCTAAGCGCCTCGTGGAAATCGCGAGGAAAGAAGGCGCCAGCGCAATCTGCCACGGCGCTACCGGAAAAGGAAATGACCAGATCCGTTTTGAGCTGGGCATAAAGGCTCTTGCCCCGGACATTAAGATTATCGCCCCATGGAGGATGACCGACGTGTGGACCATGCAGTCAAGGGAAGATGAGATTGCGTACTGCAAAGCCCACGGCATCAACCTTCCTTTCGACGCGAGCCACAGCTACAGCCGCGACCGGAACCTCTGGCACATCAGCCATGAAGGGCTTGAGCTTGAGGATCCCGCAAACGAGCCGGATTACGGCAATCTCCTCGTACTTGGCGTTACGCCGGAGAACGCCCCTGACGAATCAGAATATGTCACCATGACTTTTGAAAAGGGAATTCCTACCAGTGTAAACGGCGAGCAGATGAAAGTTTCCGACATTATACGAAAGCTCAACGAGCTCGGCGGAAAGCATGGTATCGGAATCTGCGACATCGTAGAGAACCGCGTGGTAGGCATGAAATCCCGCGGCATCTATGAGACACCTGGCGGAACTATTCTCTACGAGGCACACCAGCAGCTGGAAGAGCTGGTATTAGACCGGGCTACCTACGAAGTAAAAGAAGAGATGGGCAACAAGCTCTCCCAGATTGTATATGAAGGAAAATGGTTCACTCCTCTCAGGGAGGCTGTCCAGGCTTTCATTGAAAGCACCCAGGAGTATGTGACAGGCGAAGTTAAGTTCAAGCTCTATAAAGGCAACATCATCAAAGCCGGAACTGTTTCTCCTTACTCACTGTACAGCGAATCCCTTGCAAGCTTTACGACGGGAGACCTCTACGACCATCACGACGCGGACGGTTTCATCAACCTCTTCGGTCTGCCGCTGAAAGTGCGCGCCATGAAGATGCAGGAGGCAGAAAAAACGATTAGGAAATAAAAATACAGACGGCAGAGGGTTCTTTATCCTCTGCCGTTTCTATTTTCTTATTTCCTTTTGTGAATGACGCGGGATAATGCCAAAAGCACAATGCCCGCCGTAAGATACACGTCTGCCAGATTTGCAGTCAGTTTTGAAAAAAATGAGTTCTTGCTCTCTAACCCGATGTAATCAATCACTTTGCCGCGCGCCAGACGGTCATACACATTGCTTACCGCGCCGGCGCTAGCAAAAGCCATCCCAAGCTTTTCCAGAAACCTCCCTCTCTCCAGCAGCAGCCTGACATCGCTGAAGAAGATCCCGGCCATTGCCGCCAGCGAGCATTTGCGGATAATCCCCGGATGCCGGTCCAGCATGTTCAGGGCGAACCCTTTATTGTAGACCTTTCGCAACACAATCCCTGATACAAGGGTTTTCCTTTCTTCATTTTCTTCAAAATCGTCCTCTATGTACTGCTTTATCCCCATGTCAATACAGGCCAGCACAAGGAACAATCCCGCGCATATCGTTATCATCATAAATCAGCCTCTTTTATCTTATCCAACTGCGTTTCTTTTTCTGTAATCTCTTCATCACGTTTCTCTATCGCTTCGCAAATCGTAATATAGTCTGTTCCAAAAAGCTCTCCGTCCTGAAACTTCTCATACACCATGCGGCCAATGTCCATGTAGTCTCTGTCATTTGCACGTTTCAGAGAACGAATCTGACTTTTGATTTTTTGCGTTTCAATCGTATCTCCTGCTCTGCGCCCGAGATCATCTGCTACCTCCGTAATCTTTTTTCCGAGGTCTTCAAAGAAATCTGCCATCACAAACTTCCTCCTTTCGTAATTTTTTATAATTCTCTCAGCCGGTTTAGCGACTGATAGATGTCAATAGTTCCATATCCCCATTCCCGGTTCGGATAGTCCATGTCGTCTCTCTGGTTTGTTCCGAAAAGAATGATGTTGCGGACCTGATTGCATGTAATCCCCCTTACATTCGGCTGTTTGACGAGCCATTCCATGATCAGCGCCACAGCCCCCGCGGCAATGCCGGCGGATACGCTGGATCCGCTCTTTTTAACGAACCTGCCGTCCAGGGTGAGGCCGGTAATGTCCACTCCCGGAGATGCAAAATCCGGTTTAAGTGTCGTACATCTAGTATACCCTCTTCCAGAATTAATATCAATACCATTATCAATACTATTGTAATATGACACGGTTATAGAATCCCGGGTGCTGCCCGGCTCCGAGAGAGTCGTGTCCGGATTTGCCTCCAGAAAGTACACGTCGCTTTCCAGAAATTCAGACACAGGCAGCCATATATGGAATCCGCCCTTCACGATGTACCGCGGCTCCACTCCTATTTTCCAGATTCCCTTCGCAACTCCCCGAAACCGGAAGAATATGAGCTGGGAATTACTGTTTTCCAGAAGCAGCCGGTACTCGATCTCCACCTGTGTATCGTCAAAGACAAAGTCAAGGTGATACTTGCTTCCCTGCCTCAGCGACAGCGTAGGGCTTCTCTCCCCGGAAGGCGATATCAGGTAAACCGTCACAATGTTGGGCAGACGACCCCACAGCTCCGCCGCGAATCCTGACGTTCCTTCCTCCACCCGCAGCTCTGCCTCCTTTGCCGGGCCGCCCTGTTCTACTTCCCCGTAGTAATGATGCCTTTTATTCGCCTCGTTCCCGCCGCCTATCACAATGCAGTGGTTTAAGACATTCGTATAGGAATCCAGAATCTGAGACAGCAGTGAGCTGCCGTCATGAGGACCCATATTGGATCCAAGAGCAATGCACATAACAATGGGGAGCCCCCGTTTGACCGCCAGCTCATGCAGATATTTCAGGCCGAACATAATGTCATTTTCCTGATAGCAGGGGGCGCCGCTGTATATTCCATAAAAATCCTTCAGATAATTCTTTGCCTCTTTCAGCTTGACAACTCCTATCACTGCCTCCGGAGCGGCTCCTGAAAACTGATTTTCAGTGCTCACTCCTCCGGCTGCCACGCTTGCCAGAAACGTTCCATGGCCGTTTTCGTCCTGGCTCGGAACAACTGCCAGCGGATCCTCTGACCGGAGGGCCTCATTGATCATCTCTTCCGTATATTCACTCCCGTATGCAAACCCTTCCGGCAGAGTTCCCGTCTGCACCGTCTGATCCCAGATTCCGGCAATCCGCGTTCCTCCCGCCGAATTGCGGAATATCATATTCTCATAATCAATCCCCGTATCAATGAACCCGATCATGATATCTCTGCCCCTGAGCTGAAGAGCCGGATAATTCTGCACGGCACTGATCCCCGCCTCATTGAGCGCGCTTGTGTCAATCAGCGTGTAGCATCCCGGAATCCCCTGATATCCGTATCTCTCCAGAGAAATCTCTCCCGCCAGCCCCTTCTCCACGTATACGGCACGGTAGCCAAATCCCAGCGGCAGGATGCACGACTGATCCTGCCGGACTACGATATTTTCTTCACTCCGGTAGCTTGGGCTTAAAAAGTCTACATAATCCTGCGACAATATTTTTTCTCTGCATTGTTCCGCGCTCATATAAAAAACACCTCATATACTTTTTCCAAAGTATATGAGGCAATTTCTTTTTTATGAACCAATTCCCACAACATGCTGTCCTCTGAGCGCGATCACTGGCCCTCCGGTCCCTTCGATGTACTCTTTCGTAATGGTCACTTCCCCGATGCTGTCGTCTTTTGGAATCTCATACATGATGTCCAGCATAAATTCTTCGATGATCGCACGCAGCGCCCTGGCTCCGGTATCCTTTTCCATCGCTTTTGCCGCAATGGCATGGAGCGCTCCGTCATTAAAGGTAAGCTTTACTTCATCCAAAGCAAGCAGTTTCTGATACTGTTTTAATATTGCATTCTTCGGTTCCTGCAAAATCTTCACCAGCATGTCCTCACTCAGCCCCTGCAAAGTGAACACGATGGGCAGACGCCCGAGAAATTCAGGAATCATCCCGAACTTTCGAAGGTCTTCAATCGTCACCTTCTCAAGAATCTTCTTGTCATGGTCATATTTATCCTTAAGCTCCGCCCCAAAACCAATGGAGGACTGCTTTTTAAGCCTTGCTTTTATTATGCCGTCCAGATCCGGGAATGCCCCGCCGCAGATAAACAGGATGTTTCTTGTGTTCACCGTGGTAAGCGGAACCATGGCGTTCTTACTGTTAGCTCCAACCGGAACTTCTACTTTGCTGCCCTCTAAAAGTTTTAACATCCCCTGCTGCACGGACTCGCCGCTGACATCCCGCTGGCTGGAATTTTTCTTTTTCGCGATCTTATCAATCTCGTCGATAAAGATGATCCCCTGCTCCGCTTTCTCCACGTCGTTATCTGCCGCCGCCAGAAGCTTTGACACTACGCTCTCAATGTCATCTCCTATGTAGCCCGCCTCTGTCAGTGACGTCGCGTCTGTAATCGCAAGCGGCACGTCAAGAAGCCTTGCCAGAGTCTTCACAAGATAAGTCTTTCCCGAGCCTGTGGGGCCGATCATAAGCATATTGGATTTTTCAATCTCGATATCATCCATAGTGTCCGTGGCAACACGCTTATAGTGATTATACACTGCTACCGACATCGCCTTTTTCGCATGTTCCTGCCCAACCACATACTCGTCAAGCTGAGCCTTGATCTTGTGGGGCGCAGGGAGATTTGCTATATCTACAAGCGGTTTTTTCTCTGCTTTTTCTTTCTTCTTTTTTATCTTCTGCTGTTTTGGCACTGTCTGCTCCACGTCAGACAGGTTAATGAACTGCATCCCCGGTATGTTCATAAGCTGGCTGTAATCAATCTGGCCGCTGTTCATAATGTCAAAGCTTTTCTGCATGCAGTCTCCGCACACGCAGATATTGTTCGGGAGATTTATCATCTTTCCCGCCGAGCTCTCCGGCCTGCGGCAGATAAAGCACACTTTCTCGTACTCGTCGTCTTCTTTCTTATCAGTATCCTCCACCGTTACTTTTGCCTCGTCAATCTTTTCCGTCTCATTCTCTAATGTCTTGTCATTGTCAGCCATAAATACCTCCTTGATACTTCCTGCGCTCTCCGATTCAACGAACCCTGATATTCCGCTGACTAATCCGCTTTCCGGGTCATCCTGATAAATTCTTCCTCCGAGATAATCGGAACATTCAGCTCATTCGCTTTTTTATTTTTAGACGATGCAGAATTTACATCGTTGTTAATAAGGAAATCCGTCTTTGCCGTCACGGAGCCTGTAACCTTGCCCCCGAGGCTCTCGATAAGCTCCTTTACCTCTCCCCTGTTTGCAAAATGTGTAACGCTCCCGGTGATGACGAATTTTTTCCCTTCCAGTACACGTTCAGTATTATCCACTATTTCTTCGGGAATTTCCAGCTCTTTCAGCAAATTTAATAATAATTTTATATGATTTTCGTCCTTAAAATAAGAAACGAACGCCCCGGCAAGAACCCCGCCGATTCCGTCTATGCTGTTCAAGCTCTCTTCGTCGGCATGGATGAGGGCATCTGCGTCATTATGGAACTCCCTGCATATTACTTTTGCGTTGGCAAGCCCGATCCCGGCAATGCCGAGGCCATAGATCACTTTCGGCAGAGTCGTCACCCGTGCCTTCTCAATGCTAGCAATCAGGTTCCGGTAAGATTTTTCCCCGAATCCCTCCATTCCCTTTATTTCTTCGCTATAGCGCTCCAGATGGAAGATGTCCGAAAATTCCCTTATAAATCCTCTTGCTACAAATTTCTCAAGCGTCGCCTCCGACAGGCCTTCGATATTCAGCGCATCCCGGCTCGCAAACAGGGAAAATGCCTTGATATGCTTTGCCTGGCACTCCGGGTTCATGCAGTACAGAGCTTTTGCGTTCCCTACCTGCTGTACTTCTGTCCTGCCCTGGCAGACCGGGCACAGCTTTGGAATATCTCTGATGCCGCTCCTTGTCAGGTTCCGGGCAATCTGGGGAATGATCATATTCGCCTTGTATACTTCAATCTCATCACCGACGCCAAGCTCAAGCTCCTCCATAATGCTGATGTTATGGACGCTTGCCCGGCTCACCGTCGTCCCCTCCAGCTCCACCGGCCGGAAGATTGCCACCGGATTGATAAGCCCGGTTCTCGACGGGCTCCACTCAATCTCCAGAAGTTCCGTCATCCGTGTCTCGTCCGCCCACTTAAACGCAATAGAATCCCTGGGGAACTTTGCCGTCTGCCCGAGGGAACGCCCATATGCGATATCATCAAGCACAAGCACCAAGCCGTCTGACGGAAACTCATTGCCGGAGATTTTTTCCGAAAACCAGCGCACCTCCTGCTCCACAGTATCCCGCTCCACAATGTGGTACTCCACCACCTCAAAGCCCTGGCTCTTAAGCCACTCCATCTGGCACGCCCTTGAATTGGAGAAATCCACCCCATCTGCCTGTACAAGCGAAAAGGCGTAAAACCGCACATTCCTTTTTGCAGTAACCTCATTATTCAGCTGCCTTACGGAACCGCTGCACAGATTTCTCGGGTTCTTGTACTTTGCAGCCGCCTCTTCTATCCCGTCATTGATCTTCTCAAAATCCCTGTAGCTTATGACTGCCTCACCCCGCAGGATCAGCTCTCCTTTAAAAGAAATCTGAAGAGGAATATTTTTAAACACCTTCGCATTGCTGGTGATCACCTCGCCTACTTCACCGTTCCCTCTCGTTACCGCCTTGTAAAGCTTTCCGCCCCGGTACGTCAATACTATCGTAAGCCCGTCAAGTTTCCAGGACATCAAAGCCCTCTTTTCCCCCAAAAACTCTTTCAGGCCTTCTGTTTCTTTCGTTTTGTCAAGAGAAAGCATCCGGCTTTCATGGCGCTCTTTCGGCAGCTCGCTTAACACCTCATACCCTACATTCGCTGTAGGGCTGCCAGACAGTGTGATGCCCAGTTCCTCCTCCAGCGACTGCAGCTCGTCATAAAGCCTGTCATATTCAAAATTACTCATTATCTCCCCTGACTCCTGATAGTAGACGCGCCCCGCTTCTCTCAGAAGCCCGGTCAGCTCTTTCAGCCTCTCATACCCCTGCTCTCTCATATAATTCTTTCAACTCCTGTCCTGTAATTTCCCTTGTCTTGCCTGTCATAAGGCCGTCAAGCCCTATATTCATAATCCTAATTCGGATAAGTCTCGTCACTTTGTAGCCAAGAGCCTCGCACATCCTGCGTATCTGCCTGTTAAGCCCCTGGGTGAGCACGATGGAAAATGTATATTTCCCGATTTTTTCAGCCCTGCAAGGAAATGTCACCGCATCAAGCCCCTTTTCCTTGTCTGAAATGTGTACGCCCTGCCTCATCCGCTCTAAAAATTCTTCCGTCACGGGCTTATGCACCGTCACCCGGTACTCTTTCTCATGCCCGTACCGGGAGCGCATCATGCGCTGGATCAGCTCGCCGTCATTGGTCATGATAAGCAGGCCTTCCGAATCCTTGTCGAGCCTTCCCGCGTAAGTCAGCCGGACAGGATAATTCAGGAAACGGATGATATTCCTTTTTTCCCTCATATCCTCCGTACATACAATTCCCACTGGCTTATTGACTGCCAGAACGATTATTTCCTTCTTTGTGCCTATCTTCTTCCTTCCGACACGCACATCACTGTCTTCCGTCACCTGCATCCCCGGCTCCGCTCTCTGCCCGTCCACCGTGACGCGCCCGCTCTCGATCAGGCGGTCTGCCTCACGCCTGGAACATAGCCCGGACTCGCTTATATATTTATTCAGCCTCATCCTGACCGTCCTCTCCTTCGTCTGTGTCCGTATCTCCTGAACCGCCGTCCCCACTCCCGGCATTGTCATCTCCCGGCTCACTTCCTTTGTTTTCGGCGTCCACATCTCCCGTACCGCTGTCCTGGCTTTCAGCATCCGTCTCTTCCAAGCCGCCGTCCCGGCTTTCGGCATCGGTATCTCCCGACCCGCCGTCTGCGCCTCCGGCATCCGTTTCCCCGGACTGGCTGGCAGAAACCGCCGCACTCCCTGCCGTAGTCTGAACGGCCGGCGTGTCCGGCCGGATTTCCAGCACCTTGCCGACAGATGAATCCGTCACAAAAGAATTTCCGCTGTACAGGAACAATATGCCGGTAAAGTTTCTCCCCTCCATGACATCCTCAAGATTCCCCTTATAAAGCGACGGGTCTATCATGACAATCTCACGGTAATAGGGAACTAGAAAAGGAATCAGGCAGTTTGCATAGGAATCCTTGAAAACGAGCAGGCGATCCGCGCTCTCCGCCGTAGTCCTGATGTCCAGCATGCCGTGGTCTCCGCCCAGGAACAGAGAATACTTATCCCGCCCGTCCAGTTTTGATCTGTCATAGAGAGTGGCGGACTTCATATTTTCATCCGCATCCGTCACAAGCACTTCCAGATTATCTTTCAGGCTGTCCGGCGCATAGATGCTGATTGAATCCTCATAATTCTTCCCGTACCCGCTTTTCTGGGCAAGAGAGCCTGAAAAGTCATTGTTCACCACATAAGGCTCAAGTTTCGGAGCCTTTGAAACATCCAGCCCCATCGCCTGCGCCAAGACTTCGTACCCATACTGCGCTCCCAAAGTCGTCCAGTTTTTGTCCGTCCTGTAATAGATATCTTCATCTCTGTGTTTTTTCAGCGTCTTTCGCACATCTACCCAGTTGATGCCCGTTCCCAGCTTTTTTTCTATCTCTTCGAACTGCTTATCCTGATCCTCCCCAATGTGGTAGGCCGGCATCTTGTCCGGCAGTATGCTGGCAGCATTTGGAACAAGCATAAAATAGACAGGCACATTATAGTATGCCTCAGAAAACGCATTTACAGCCTCCAGATTTTTCTCAAGATTCTTTTTATCAGGTGCCGCGATCTCCTCCAGAAGGTATTCATCCTTTCCTTTCCAGATGCCGGACGAATCCCGCTTTCCAAACAGCGTTTCCACGGACTCATTCAGAAAGGTGAACGCTCCCTTTCCGGCAAAACGCTCCTCAAAATATGTTTCGTAATCTTCCATATAGCTGCCGTCCAGAACTGCTGTTATCCTCAATGCTGGCTTATGCGCCTCCTTATTTCCAAAAATCAGGTTAAAAAGGCAGAGCACGGCAAGCACTCCAAAGAAAACAAGCGCCGTAATCTGTTTCGTATAAGTCTTTTTCTTTTTTGTTTTCTGTGTCTGCTCCATATAAAGCTCCTAATCACTCTTTCTAAGCCGTTAAAACCGGAAATAAAACAATTCATGCCCGGAACCTGCGATGATTCCTGCAACACTTAATAAAAACAAGCTAATATACGCCGCACAGTTAAGTACAACCTTCCATCTTGTTCCTCCACGCAGCAGCCATTCGTAAGTGCGGTGCGCCAAAGGCAAGGAAAATACAAACGCCGCTGCCCACAACATTCCGTAGCCTGTAACAATTGAAACTGCTTTTGAATCCACGAATCCGTTTCCCCCGATGCCCGCCATAAGCCCAAGGTAGGAAAATGCCTTCCCTGCCGACGCGTTAAAGAAAAATGCCCAGCCGACCATCAAAAGCAGCATTGTAAAAAACCATCGGATTATCTTTGGTATCTTTGCCAGGCTTTCTCCAAGCACAAAGCCTTCTAAAAATAAAAGCACTGCAAAATAGATTCCCCACACAACAGACGATGTGCCAAACCCATGCCAGATGCCGATCAGCACCCACGTTGCCAGGAGGCTGAAAAAACCCATGCTGCCTCCCGGGTTCCCTTTGCAGAGAGGAAGATAGACATATGAGCAGAACCATTTCCACAAAGTGGACATCCATCTTCCCCAAAAATCCATGATTCCAACGGACATAAAAGGATGATCTACATTATCCGGCAGCTCAAACCCAAACATCTTTCCAAGCCCTAACGCCATGTCGCAGTATCCCCCAAAGGAAAAATACATCTGCATAGAAAATGCAAGGCAGCCAAGCCATGCACTGGCAGCCGACATCTGGGAAGGCGGGAACAGCTGAATTGTCTGGAATACCCTCCACAGCATATTCCCCAAAATTACTTTTTTCGACATTCCCCTGATAAAAAAAAGCACTCCCTCCGAAAAACGCCCCCAGGAAAACTTCCGTTTTGCAATCTGTTTTTCAAAATCGCCGCACGACACAAGAGGCCCTGCCGTCACTTTGGGAAACATCGCGATCAGAACCGCAGCATCTATAATATTTTTTTTCGGCTTTACTTCGCCGCGGTATACGTCTATAATGTAACCTATACTCTGAAGCATAAAGAAAGACACGCCAACAGGCACCAGAAACCACCGGCTCTCTGCAAGCCCGTTCCCTGCCATCCCAAGCACATCTCCGGCATATTTGCATACAGCAAGCAAAAGCACGTCTCCCCCTGCCACAGCAAGCGCAAACGTCCTCCTGGATTTTTTATGTTTTCCCGCAACCGCCAGCGCCCCCGCATAGTTCCATATGATCGCCCCTGCCAGAACTGCTGTGTGAACCGGCTCTCCCCACGCGTAAAAGGCCAGGCTCTCAAACACCAGTGTCAGGTTCTTAAATTTTGCTGGCGTAACGTAATACAATATAAGTGATATTGGTAAAAAGATAAATATAAATACCGTACTGTCAAATGCCATACGTAATGCTCCTTAAAGATTCGCCGTCTCCACCGCACGGTTTATCCATGCGGTATAATATTTCCTTCTCATCCTCTTGCCGTCATCCTTGTAACAGTCCTCCGTAACCAGATCGCTGTTATCAAGGAATACTACCCCTGCCTCCTTACAGACGGAGTCCAGCCTTTTATTAAACTCCGGGATGTCTGCCAGTGTTTCCGTCTCTGCGATCGCTTTCTGCTGCACAGGGAGGATGCTGTTTACATAAATCTTTGTATCCGGCAGCGCCTCTTTCACTTTTTCCAGGAAATTCCTATAATCCTCCTCAAAGATATCTGCGCTTCCCTCTTCCAGCGCCACGTCATTTGAGCCGATCTGCAAAAAGAGCACCTCCGGCTTTCTCGCCGCCGCGGCCTGAAGGTTTTCCGTCACTCCGGTTCCGTCCATGTCATGGACGCAGGCAGATTCTCTCGCCAGCACAAAAGATTCCCCGAGAAGTTCCTGCTCATAGACTCCCTGCGCCAGAAAATCCCCGAAAATAATAGTATTTTCAAATTTTTCATTAATAGGCCGTTTATTCCTCTCCTCTATGGCACGCGCCTCTTCCGCCTCAAGCGCCTCTATCTTTTTTTCCGCCTCTTTTACGCTTGCCTTTTCCATCGCCTCAAGTTTCGCCACGCCTTTTGTGATGTCCGGGCGGGGATTCATAGATTTTATCCCTACAAGCGATGCTCCCATGACAAAAAGCAGAAGGACAAGTATGATTGCCATTTTTAGGACTCTGTCTTCATTATTGTAACTTTTATTACCGTTTTTATTTCTTTTTTGTTTTTTCTTTCCTGTATTTACCGCCATATCTTTTTCTCCATCATACAAGATATTGTACTGTTTCCTCAGGCAAAAGTCAAATTATGATGCAATTTAACCAGAATCCTGTTATAATTTTACGAAAGGAGCAACGACTATGATTATCTTAAACTTAAAAACAAAAAATTTCATGCAGCATCTTCTTCTGAAACCCACTTTCGATGCATTTTCTCTTATAGAGGGAGAAGTTACTACTTACAATACTTTTAAAATAGACGGCTATATCCACAAAAACTTTTTCGAGGATGCCCCTCCGGCAGAGTATTCCCTCTGGGCAGATTTGAGAGACTTCTGTTTTCAGATCATTCGAGGGAAAAGGACGCCCCTTGCATTCAAGTTTGTCCTTTCCCTTCCGAAAGAGCGTTTTGAGGATTTTCTTTCCGGGCAGGGTGTAACCGGCATAGTCTCCTCCGACATCCAGGGAATGTACATAAATATCAGGTACAGCGGAAGCCTTCTCCAATGCGCCACCGGCATCTCTTTCAAAAGTTTCGTAATGGACAAAACGCTGGACGGCATCTGGGATTCCTACGTAAAGAAGTTCTTTTTAAATCATGAAATTGACTTTGAATAAATATCCTCACATATTTTTTCACATAAGTAAGAGCAGACATTGCAGCATGTCTGCCCTTTTCTTATAATATAGCTTTTCCTGTCAGTCCGCCTTATATACCCAGATAGATTTTATCTGATCCTTGATTTTTGAATATTCCCAGACTTTATCACTGTTTTTCTGGCTGAAGGGATCGTGAACCTTTACTTTCCCGTCCTCATACCCTGCCAGGACGATAAAATGCCCTTTCTTCGTAAAATCTCCAGGCCCTACGCTGCATATCATGGGATGGCCTGCTTTCAGCTCTTTTGCCACAAAATCTTCCGAAACATCTCCCCCGTAAGTTTTTATGCCCCAATGCTCCCCTCCCTCGCTCATAAGTGCCCAGTAAGTGTTATTATCTTCATCAATATATCCTTTTTTCTCACTGTATGCCGCCACTTTCACCGGCGTCACCGTGACATCCCCCGTAAGCCCCGCTATTACCATGGACATAGCTGTCGGCCCGCAGCCGCAGTTGGCGATAAACCCGGTTCCGTAGGACGCATGCCCCCATCTCTCATCCCACTGGAGGAGCTGGGGGATCTCTCCTTTCTCCAGATGGCCGCTCACCGTCTCTGCCGGCGGCTTGTCCTTATTCTTTCCGTAATGTTCGACAAAATCCACTGTCTCTTTATTCTTCTTAAGCAGGCTTATGATATCTTCCGGATATCCTGCTTCCTGCGCCTCTTCCCTTACCCGTTTAATACGCTCCTTTTTCGTCTCATTGTCCGACACTGAGCCAATAGCCGCCTCTCCGATCTTTCTCGCCGCGTCAGCCGACACCTCGCCCTTTATCACGCTGTTCTCAGCCGCTGCCGCCTGCCTCCGCTTTTCTTCCTCCGCCGCTTTCGTGCTGTTATATGTCACAATAAAGGCAATGGCCACAACCGCTAAGACCCCGCTGAGAACAAACTTTCTCTTAAGCTCCTGCTTTCTTCTTCTTGTTCTGAGGTTATGGCGTTGTCCGGGTGTAATATGTTCTCTCATATCATCTTCCTCTCTTGCTTGGAGCTTATTATACATGATGCGCTCTTTTATTACAACTTATATAATTCTTAAATTTCCCAGCTTCTTGCCATTTAATCTCTATTGTGCTATATTTTTTGGGTAGACATTTTTTTGGAGGCACACGTTATGGTAAATTATTGGGATATCAAAATTCCGGAGCTTACAGGCGAGGAATCGAGGAAAGCTTACATTTACCTTCCGGATTCCTATCAGCACGAAAACGCAAAGCGCTACCCGGTACTTTATATGTTTGACGGCCACAATGTCTTCTTTGATTCTCACGCGACTTACGGAAAATGCTGGGGAATGAAAGAATACATGGACAAGACAGGGCTGCAGCTCATCATCGTCGCTGTAGAGTGCAACCACAGCCCTGATTTCGGGCGCCTTAAGGAATATGCGCCGTTTACTTTTTCCTCCCCGGAGTTCGGAACAATTGCAGGGAAAGGGCGCGTTACCATGAACTGGTTCGTGGATACGCTCAAGCCGGAGATTGACCAGGCTTACCGCACCTTTCCGGACAGGGAGCACACCTTTATCGCCGGAAGCTCCATGGGCGGTCTTATGAGCCTTTACGCCGTCCTCGAATACAATCATGTATTTTCCCGGGCAGGAGTGCATTCCCCTTCCCTCTGGACAGATTTCAACCGGGTAAAGATGCTCATCAGGACTTCTCTCATACGGAAAGATACGGTTGTCTACATGGATTACGGCGAGCTTGAGGCAGCCTCCCATCCCGGCATTCTGCGCGCGTTTCAAAAAACTGCCGGCCTGCTCCTTGAAAAGGATGTTCTCCTGACATGCAGGATCGTGCCGGACGGTTATCACAATGAAGCGACCTGGGAAAAGCAGCTGCCGTTTATGCTCCAGACGATTACATACGGCATTGAAAACAATTTATAGAAAGGCCAGATTATGCAAGTACAGTATTTAAAAGACTACAGCCCCGCCCTTGGACGTGATATGGAATGCAAGATATACGGCCATGCGGGAAGGCCCGTTTTATTCATACCATGCCAGGACGGGCGTTTTTATGACTTTGAAAATTTCAAAATGACGGATGCCTGGGCGCCGTGGATTGATTCCGGCCAGGTCATGGTATTTTCCATTGACACTATGGATGCCGAGTCCTGGTCCGACAGGCTCCGGGATCCTTATTGGCGCATCCGCCGCTACGACAGCTGGATCCGCTATATTACCGATGAGCTTGTTCCCTACATCCGAAGCGTTGCCAATGAACGGAACGGGTGGGAGGGATATCCGGGCGTCATCGTGACCGGGTGCAGCCTCGGAGCCACCCATGCCGCCAACCTTTTCCTTCGCCGCCCCGACCTCTTTGACGGCCTTCTGGCATTAAGCGGAATTTACACCTCCGAATACGGTTTTGGCACCTACATGGACGAGGTTGTCTACAACAACTCTCCTGTCCATTTCCTCCCGAACATGCCGGCAGACCATCCGTTTATCGAGCTGTACAACAAGAAAAACGCAATTCTCTGCGTCGGCCAGGGCCCTTGGGAGCTGCCCGACGAGACAAGAAGGCTGCACCATATCCTTATGGAAAAAGGAATTAACTGCTGGGTAGATTACTGGGGATTCGACTGTTCCCATGACTGGTACTGGTGGTATAAGCAGGTAGATTACTTCGTGCCTTTCCTTCTGGGCCTGAAGTAGCGCCCCGCCGGTTAAGATACAGACTGCTCCGGCAGCCAAGCATGCAAAGGAGAAAACTCTATGAAAAACTTTATCTTCATATCCCCCAACTTCCCTGCCAACTACTGGATGTTCTGCAGGGAGCTGAAAAACAACGGAATGAACGTCCTCGGTATCGGCGACCAGCCTTATGACGAGCTGTCGGCGGAATTAAAAGACAGCCTGAACGAGTATTACAAAGTTGGCAGCCTTGAAAACTATGAGGAAGTGTACCGCGGCGTTGCTTTCCTGATTTTCAAGCACGGAAAGATCGACTGGCTGGAATCCAACAATGAATACTGGCTGGAGCGGGATGCCCGCCTCCGGACTGAATTCCACATCACCAGCGGATTCCAGGTCGAGGACATGCCCCGGATTAAATATAAGTCAAAGATGAAAGAATATTACCAAAAGGCCGGCATCCCCACAGCCCGCTACCATCTCGTTGACAATTTTGACGGCTGCCGGAAATTCATTGATGAAGTCGGCTATCCAGTTGTTGCCAAACCGGACAACGGCGTAGGGGCTTCCCATACATTTAAGCTGGAAGACGACGCAGAGCTTACATCATTCTTTGGAGCGATGCTGCCGGACGTCACGTACATTATGGAAGAGTTCATAGACGGGGAGGTATGTTCCTATGACGCTGTCATCGGCTCTGACGGGGAGCCTATGTTCGAGACCGGAAATGTCACCCCCTACTCTATCATGGACATTGTGAACAATGCGGGAAACCTGGTCTATTACATCGTAAAGACCCTCTCTCCGGACGTGAGGGAGGCTGGCAGGAAAACGGCCAAAAGCTTTGGAGTCAGAAACCGTTTTATACACTTTGAATTCTTCCGGCTCCTGAAAGCCCATAAAGGGCTTGGGAAAAAGGGCGACGTGATCGCCCTGGAAGTAAACATGCGCCCCTGCGGCGGGTTTACGCCGGACATGATCAATTTCAGCCACAGCACTAACATCTATAAGATCTGGGCAGACATGATCGCGTTCGGCCGTTCTACCATGCCTTCCGGCAAAGACCAGTTCTGCGCTTACGCAGGGCGGCGCGACGGAAAAGATTTTTCCCTCAGCCATGAGGAAATTCTGGAAAAGTACAGCCGCTGCCTTAAGATGGTAGAGCGCATCCCTGATGTTCTCTCCGGAGCTATGGGAAATCAGATGTATGTCGCAACATTCCCCACCAGGAAAAAGATGGATGCATTTTACAATGATGTGCTGGAATGTAAAAAAGATGACAAGAAAAAGGAGAACCAAGAGAAGTAAAGGATGCCTGCGGCATCCTTTTTTTCATATCATTACAGATTTTCCGAGTCGAGAATAATGGTAAACGGCCCGTCATTTACAAGGCTTACCTTCATATCCGCTCCGAATTCCCCCCGCTCCACTGCCGGAACCTGCTCCTTGCATTTTCTGATGATATACTCATACATCTCCGATGCCGCCTCCGGCGCTCCTGCCTCGATAAAGCTTGGACGGTTCCCTTTCTTGCAGTTTGCATACAGTGTAAACTGAGAGATAAGGAGCAGCTCCCCGCCCACGCTATCCAGTGACAGGTTTGTCTTCCCATTATCATCCTCAAAGATGCGTAAGCCCAGCATCTTTTTCACCATCCTGTCGGCCGTCTCCCTCGTATCGGAATCACTCACGCCAATCAGAACCATGAAACCCTTTCCAATCTTCCCCAGAGTCTTTCCGTCTGCTTTCACTTCACTTTCTGACACTCTCTGAATTACAAATCTCATATCTTCCTGACCTTCCTCCTGTATTTTATACCATACTCATTATCCGTAAGAACCATAGAAAAATCAAGTAGAAACTTTGGAAAAATTATTGACAAACGATAATTTTATGTTAGAATAAAATTATCAATTATCGCAAAACAATAATTTCCCAAAGGAGGTTTCCTATGCAGTCAATCCTATATTCTTATCTTATCACATTCCCGTTTGAGCAGCTTGGCATGGGACTCAGAAAGCTGTCGCTATCCGGCAGCGCAGGCAACACGGCTGCCATCATTGCCTATATCCTCATCTGCCTTGTTCCCTGCATGATTTTCCTGGGATTAAAGAAAGCACACAAGATTTTAAAAGCAGATTTCTTTCTTCCTCTCCTGAGCATCCTGCTCTTTGCCGTTATCTACTTCATGGTCAACCCGGGGCTGTTTCCTTCAAATGTGCCGGGAACAGGACGCACGTTCTTAGGAACCGCTTTTTATTCTGTATTCTGGGGATATATCTTTCTTCGCGCACTGGAAAAATACAGCGCCGCAGACGCAGGGCATTTACAGAAAGGATTGAAATTGCTTCTGACAGCCATGAGCCTTCTGCTCATCTTCACCTTTGCAGGGCAATGCTGCGAGGCTGTCTTTTCCGCTATCCCCCAATTGGAGGCAGCCAACAATTCTCCCGATGCCCCGCTGACAGTTTCTTATGTGTTTTTAGCCTTTCAGTGCATCATAGCTGCCCTTCCTTATTGCTTTGATGTCTACATCCTCATTACTGCAGTCCGGGCACTGGATGATTTGCTTAAAGACCCTTATTCCGATGCGTCTGTCTCAAAGGTTGGCAAAATCTCTTCCCTCTGTGCCAAAGCGCTCGTTATTGCCATATTATCCAGCATTGCTTTCAACATATTCCAGTTACTTTTCTGCGGCATGCTGCCCATAATAAATATGGTAGTCTCCATCCCTGTATTTTCTGCCGCACTGGCCTTTGCGGTACTGCTGACAGCAAAATACGTCCGTGAGAACCAGAGGCTAAAACGAGATAATGAATTATTTATTTAGGAGTAAAGCATATGGGAATAAAGGTCTGTCTTGAAGACGTACTGAAAAAGAAGGGAATGACGTCAAAGGAACTGTGCGGGCTGGTAAATATTACCGAGGCGAACCTGTCCGTGCTCCGCAGCGGCAAAGCAAAGGGCGTGCGTTTCCACACAATTAACCGCATCTGCTATTACCTCGGCTGCGATGTGGGAGACATCTTAAAATTTGACGGAAAACTAGAAGAGGAGGAGAACAATGAGACATAAAAAAATATATCACTTTATTTTAACCGCTGTCCTTATATCTGCCATCATACTGCCGCTTAGCGGATGCACTCTCGCAAAAAAAGATGCCGGAGAAGACGCAAAAGATACGCTCATCGGAGTCTTTGTCACAGAGGAATATCTGGATCTTTTTGGCACAGATGCTTATCTTTATGGCCAATACGCCAACCCATTATATGCTACGGTCAACCGGCACGGAAGCGATGAGCTTTCCGACTGGGAGGTTTCCTTTCAAAATATACGCGGGCTTAACTTCCTTGCTCCAATCAGGACAAACAAAGACGGAGAGTCATACCGTGCAACCCAGAAAAGCGACGGCATCTGCCACGCTCATACCGATATCAGTTCATCTGATGATAAAGAGGAACTCCGATTATCAGCTACTGTCTACAGCATCCCAAAGGCATCGGGCGAGGATCTTACTTATTTTGCAAATCCTGTCTACCAGACTGCCGACGGAAAAATCTATACCGTTCCTGCCAATGGAATCAGCATCAGCTCCACTGACAGCGAAGGAGCATGTATGTCAACGTCTATCAGCGACCAGACAGAGACAAAAGATAAGTGGAGCGTAAAGACAGAATCCACCACTGTGGATATGCAGTTCTCTGTCATGTATGAGCCTGTAAGGATCACCCTCTTCCAGATGGGTGCGGATAACAGGATTTTAAAGCAGGAAAGCCATCTCCCCGGGAAACTGCCGGAAACATTGCATGCGGAAAAAGACGCCGCCTACATTCTTGTGGAGACGGAAAAAAAGAAACCCGACGGAAGCTTTCATATTGAACGAAACATATATGAGCGCAGTGACAATGATGATAATTCCCTTGAAACGTTCTATGCATTGGACAATGGGATTGTGTCAAAGATGTTTACTGACGTCATATGGGAGCAGTAGCCTGTCCGCCATTTAGTGCCCCTCATGACAGAGGGGCACTGTCCTGTTTTCTAATTTCCCAGCATCATGTTCAATATCTCAGTGTCCGTACTCTTCATGCCATCTCTTCCCATACGTCCAACAGCGCTGATAGTATCTTCAATGTCCTCCATCACCAATCCTTCTCCCGGCTGAAAGGCAAGTCCTTTAAAGCTTAGTTCTAATGACAGCAATGCCGTCTGTACTGCTGCCGCGATTTTAGCGGCACAGGAGGATTTTGCGCCATCACAGGCCATGCCTCCAATGGTACAGATTGTATTGGTAATCACAGCACAGATAATCTTATGCCGCTCCTTGGCATCACTGGTTCCTTCTGCCATTTTTCTGCCGCAGAGCATGTATGCAATCCCGCATGCCGCGCCACATGCCGCACTGGTCGCGCCACAATATGCCGATAGGCTGCCGATATGCCTTTTCTGGTGCAGCGATATTAAATTTGCAGCTGCCAATGCACGTAACAGGTCTTCATGCGGAATATCCAAATCTTCCGCATAGGAATATACCGGCAGGCAAACTGCCATGCCCTGATTTCCAGAGCCTGAATTTATCATGACCGGCATCGCACATCCATTCATACGGGCATCTGAACCCGCTGCCGCCCATGCCGCTGCCTTGACGCTGCGTGAAACAGGAAGAGACATTTCTAACAGGTTCTTTCCTACATTTACTCCCCATTTTCCGCTTAATCCCTCCTTCGCAATCGCACAGTTATATTCGAGCTGCTTTTCCAACACATCCTTTATGTCCCTGACTTCCAGGGAGTCAGCATATTCCAGAATATTTTTTACACAGAGGTTTTTCTTACAATCGTCGTATTCTGCCTGAGCCTTCTCTGTCTTAGCAAAAATAACCTGTCCATTTCGCTCAATCCGGGTAATGTTTGTGTGGTAATTGCTGATTTCCACTAGCGCGCTGTCCTCCCCTGACACAACCTCCATGGACAGATAAAGATTTGCCACTCCTTCAGCAAGCTCACAATCGCAAAAGTTTTTTCCCAATAGCTTTCTCGAGAGAGCAAGGTCTTCCTGCGTAACTGTATCGAGGACATCCAGTCCTCTGGCAGAGTCCCCGCCTACGATTCCAAGAATCGCCGCAATTTCTATCCCCCGAAGCCCTCCTGATTTGGGTACGACAACACCTTTCACATTTTTCACAATATTACCGGAGCATTTTACATGGCAATGTTCCGGCATTTTGCCCAAATTTTTTTTCGCAGTCGCGCCGGCGTAGGCGATAGCTATAGGTTCCGTGCATCCCATGGCAGGAATCAGCTCCCTGTGCAGCAATTTAGTAAATTGTTCATAAATCATTTTATCCATAGTCTTTCTCCTGAATTACTCTCCGCATATCGGCCCTGTATTTTTACCCGGCACTTCCAGGCCGTCAGGAAGCGGGCTTTTATATGATTTTCCGTTAGTCTTCTCCAAAAACTCTCTCTTTGCTTTTTCGAGAAGATCTGAATCTACCATAATATCCAGAGCTGCTTTTGCCAAAACCTTCGCCCCGTAAATCATACCCTTTATACCGATGCTGTGGCCGGAGCAAGCTGTAATCTGCCAGTTATGCCCTGGAGCGCCGATATTATTGCATGCAGTAGTGAAAAACGCTGTCGGAACAATATGCGCCACGTCTCCCACATCGGAAGAACTACCGTCCCCGTCATTTTACATCGGCAATACCCCTGAGTGAATCTCCGTGCCTAACGGTAAATTATTTACTTTTATTTTCTCCTCTTTATTCTCGTTAAAATATCCATTCAGTTTTGCAGCAAATTCATGTTCCTCCTCTGTCCATTCCTCCTGCCTGATGCTGCCCATTGCCCGATAAACAACATCTTCTAAAACTTTGTTATTAAGCGTATTGTAGCAGCCTCCCAGAAATTCAATCTCCAGTTCTGTCTCCGTCATGAGCGCCGCGCCTTTGGCGATATTCACCACCCGTTTGTAAACATCTTCTGCATCTTCACGTTCCTTTGCCCTTACGCTGTACCACACGCTGGCCTTATCTGGTACGATATTGGGAACGCTGCCGCACTCCGTAATCATATAGTGAACGCGTGCGTCTGGCTTTATATGCTCCCTGAGATAAAAAGCTTATGCAGGAAGGCAGATTCCGAAAGGAAATGAAAAAACCATCAGCGGCACTGCTCTCGAAATGCTGATCCATCACCAGTGGAAAGGGAATGTCCGTGAATTAAAAAATGTCATCGAACGCTTATACCTGTATTCAGAGGATGACCGCATAACCGAAAAAGATTTGTCCTGCCTTCCGGAGCTCTTCCCCCCGGATGGTTACAGCATCCATGACTATACAGCGCTTTTAGGCAAACGGTACATGCCGGATATCCTCAATATTTTTGAAGAAAGACTCCTGAAAGAATCTATGAAACAAAGCGATTCAACCTACAGCTTGGCAAAATTGCTCGGAATCAGCCAGGCAACAGTTGTACGAAAGCTTCAAAAATATAACCTGAAATTTTAGAAATCATTTGTCATTTTTTATACCATGCTATATAATATTGCGTTGCAAATCGCCGCTGCCACGTTGCTGCCGCCTTTCCTTCCCCGGTTGATGATATACGGCACGTCCGAGTAAAGGAACAGCTCCTTCGCCGCCTCCACATTCACAAACCCTACCGGAACCCCGATGATAAACGCTGGCTTAAACATTCCTTTTTTCATCATCTCGTACAAAGCAATCAGAGCCGTAGGCGCATTCCCGACGGCAAAGACCGACGGCTTTAAAAGCCCTGCCGCCCGCTCCATGCTGACTGCCGCCCTCGTAAGCCCTCTCTCTCTCGCCTTGGCTGCTACATCTTCCTCTGCCATAAAGCAGCGGACGGTGCCGCCAAATGTTCCCAGAATCTTTTTGTTGATTCCCGCCCGTGCCATATTCGTATCCGTCACGATATCCGCCCCGTCCCGGATAAGTTTCTTTGCGATCTCCACCGCATTTTCAGAGTAGCATAGTGTATCCGCATACTCAAAATCCGCGCTTGTATGGATAACCCTCTTCGTCACCGACTCCTCCGCTGGATTCAGCCGGATTCCCCTTTCCTTAAGCTCCTGCCCTATTATCTCAAAGCTCCTTTTTTCGATTTCTTCCGGCAGGACGAACTCAATCCCTTTCATGTCCTATTATCTCCTTCATCTTACTTACCAACATTTTATTATCCCTGTGCCGCCTGACTGCAATACGGTAATATCCCTTTCCGAGACCCTCATAATCACTGCAGTCTCTAATTAGGATCTTCTCTCGCAGAAGCGATCCGTACCAATCTCTTCCGTCATAAAACAGCAGATAATTAGCATCAGAGGAAAAAACTTTCTTTACAATCCCGGAAAGTTCCTTCGTCAGGTACTTCCGCTCTCTCTCCACAACTTTACGCATATCTGCAAGGCTCTCTTCCTTTTCCAGCGCAGCCGCCCCTGCCATCTGTGCGGGCACCGAGACATTCCACTCCGGAAGCTGCGCCCGTATTCTCCCTGCCAGCCCTGTTTCAGAGCACAGGCAATACCCAAGCCTTATCCCCGGAATAGAAAAGCTCTTAGTAAATGCTTTTAGAATTATCACATTAGGGTAGGCCGACACGCGCTTTTCAAAGGACACCTCCATGTTTCCGCTGACCATCTCTGAAAAACACTCGTCAATGACAAGGAGCGTTCCTGTTCTGGCGCAGAGCTTTGCAAGCTTCTCCATCCACGCCGCGCTGACTGCTTTCCCGCTGGGATTGTTAGGATTTGCAAAAAAGATAACAGAAGGACGTTTTTCTTCCAAAAGAGAAAACATGTCTTCTCCTATCCCAAATCCCGTCTCTTCCTTCAGATAATAATAGACGATTTCCGCCCCAACAGCCTTCAGGGCATGTTCGTACCCACTGAAACCAGGGGCAGTAAGAACTGCCTTTTCAGGCATCGCAGCATGGGAGATTGCCATAATGAGCTCCGACGCTCCATTTCCGCAGATGATTTTATCCTCATCCACCCTGTGCTTTTCAGAAAGGAGCTTCACCAGCTTTTCGCAGCGCAGGTCCGGATATCTCTCCACATATAGAAGAGAATTCCTTAACGCCTCCGCCACTCTCCGCGGAACGCCCAACGGGCTTATGTTCACAGAAAAATCAAGCTCTGCTGAATTTCTGTATATGTCACCGCCATGCATCTTTTGCCTCCTTAAGCATCCCGTACACGGCATCCATATCCAGATACTGCCGCACCGTTTCCGCCAGCTTATCGTACTGGCTCTCCTTAAATGCCCTGTAATCCATCCGTTTCTTTTTCAGGATGATCCCTTTCCGATCTGCCAGCGTCTCCGCTACCCGAAACGCTATATCCCCACAGTCAAAAAAACCATGTATATAGCTGCCGTACGCATTCCCATTGCGGGCAAGTACCTGACAATCCGGCTCCGTCTTTCCCATATGTATCTCGTACCCTTCAATGTCGCGCCCTGCCATGCAGGAAAGGGGCCCTTCTACTGCTCCCAATAATGCTGAAACCCGCTCTCTCTTTTTCTCGTTTGTCAGCGTCGTCCGAACATTTATAAGCCCAAGTCCTTCTATGCTTCCTCCCTCTTCCACCCCTTCCGGATCGTCAATTCTGTTCCCAAGCATCTGATAACCTCCGCAGATGCCAAATACAATACCTTTTTTTGCATGCTTTAAGATTGCCAATTCCATGCCTGATTCCCGCAGCCACCGAAGGTCTCCTATCGTGTTCTTGGTGCCTGGCAGCACTACCATATCCGCCTGCCTAAGCTCTGCCGGTGACTTTGCATAGTACACCCTGACGCCTTCAATCTGCTCAAAGACAGACATGTCCGTAAAATTAGACATCCTTGGCAGGCGGATGACCGCGATATTGACAAGCCCGTCCGCCTTTTTCTCTAATCTTTCGCTTAAGCTGTCCTCGTCATCCAGGGAAATGTCCATATAGGGCAGCACTCCCGTTACCTCAATCCCCCCCTTTTCCTCCAGAATGGAAATCCCCGGATCCAGAATCGACCTGTCTCCCCTGAATTTATTGATGACTAATCCTTTCACCCGCTTCCTCTCACTTTCCTCAAGCAGCGTGAGCGTGCCTAAAAGCTGGGCGAAGACTCCTCCTCTGTCGATATCCCCCACAAGGAGTACAGGGGCATCAACCATGCCCGCCATTCCCATGTTGACGATATCATTTTCTTTCAGGTTTATCTCTGCCGGGCTTCCAGCTCCTTCTATAACGATTATGTCTGCCTTTTTCTGTAATTTGCGGAAAGCCGCTTTAATATCCGGAATCAGCCGTTTCTTATACTGGAAATATTCTCTTGCGGACATATCTCCAAGCACTTCCCCGTTTACAATGACCTGAGAACCGCAGTCGCTGGTGGGTTTCAACAGAATCGGGTTCATGCAGACGTCAGGCTCCACTCCCGCCGCCTCCGCCTGCATCACCTGCGCCCGACCCATCTCAAGCCCGTCCTTCGTGATAAATGAATTTAGCGCCATATTCTGAGATTTGAAGGGTACGGCCTTATACCCATCCTGCTTAAAGACTCTGCACAGCCCTGCCGCCAGCAGGCTCTTGCCCACATTTGACATTGTTCCCTGAATCATAATTATCTTTGCCATGAACTGTCCTCCCTCCGTAATTCTTATTCTTTGCCTTTCGTTTCACAACACATCCTCAATACAGTGTCTTAACTTTCCAGCCTTTCTGGCATATTCCAAAAGCTCTCTGTTCTTTATATTTACCGGTCCAAAGTTCCCAAGCGGACACAGACAGCCCGCACACTTGTCGATAAGCAGCTTCCCCCTCTCTACCTGCCTATCCCCTACCGGGTGAAATGCCGGAACGGAAACCACCTCTGCCGCCAGCGCCTTTGCTGCGCTATATTCCAGGTCATTTTCACACAGCGCCCCCGCCGCAAAGGAGATATTCTTCCTCTGCAAATGATAATAAGAAGGAATGCCGCTTCCTCCTCCCCCGATGACAAATACTTTCGGCACACCCTTCGCTCCCGGAAGATACATGCTCCCAAGGACAGGGTCGAAACTATCTGCCTCAACACCGTAAAGGCTCTGAATATAATCTCCCTCAAAAATCTCCTCTGGCATCCCTATCCTTTCAATCTTCTCCCCGTCCACACATGCCACCACGTCCGAAACCATCCGGGCAAGATCCAGCTCATGAAGCGACAGGATCACCGAAAGCTTTCTCTCATGTGCCATCTTCCTGATATTTCCCAGGATATCAAGCTTATATTTCATATCTAGAAAAGATACCGGCTCATCCAGTATTAAGGCTCCCGTGTCTTGGCAGATTGCCCGGGCAAGCATGACACGCTGTCTCTGGCCGTCGCTGATTTTCATAAAATCCCTGTAGGAAATCTCTTTTGCCCCCACAATCTCAAGGGCACTGTCCACCGCCTCCCAATCGCCGGCGCTTAAGATGCCAAGCCTTCCTGTATAGGGATATCTGCCGGTTGACACTACATCCCGGCAGCTCATAAACTCTGTCCGCAAAGGCTCCGTCATCACGATAGACATTTTCTTTGCAATCTGCGCCCCCTTTAAGGTCTCCATATCTCTTCCGTCAAGGTATACTGCTCCGCCCATTTTCTTAAGCTGCTTTGTAATGCTTTTCAAAACCGTAGACTTTCCCGATCCATTAGGTCCAATCAGGGTTAGCACTGTCTCCTGACCTGCAAAAAGAGTAACACCTTTAATCAACGGCTGTTTCCCATATCCTGCATCCAGTCTGTCCGTCCGTATGCTCATGCACGCCCCTCCTATCTTTTAAGCATCATCCCAATTACTACCGGTGCCAGAAAAACTGCTGTCACGGAACTGATACTAAGCTCTGTGGGAGCAAATGCTGTCCGCGCCATTCCGTCGCAAAAAAGAGTGAGCGCTCCGCCGCAAAGAAAGCACCCTGGTATCAAAAGCGCAGGCTTTGCCGTTCCTGTCATCGTCTTAACAAGATGGGGGACTGCAATCCCCACAAAAGAAATTGGACCTGCAAATGCCGTCACGCAGGCGGACAGAAGGCTTGAGAGAAGTATCAGGCTCACTCTCAGCCCCCTTACATTCACTCCAAGGTTAGCTGCGTACGCCTCCCCCATCCGATATGCGCCTATAGGTTTTGAGAGAAAAAATGTTAAGATAACTGCCGTACAGACCACCGCAATAATAATCCTCACATTTCCCCAATTCATCCCTGAAAAACTTCCCATGGACCAGTTGTGGAGGTTCACGATATCAGAATCATCTGCAAATGTTATGCAAAAATCTGTAACCGCTGAGCAAATATATCCAATCATAATACCGCATACAATGAGCAGAGGCATTTTCCCGACCCTCACCGATATCACGAGGATAAATCCCATGGATACAAGCGAGCCTGCAAATGCCGCAGCAATCATCCCAAAAGAACCTATCTGAATTCCTCTTTCAAGAAGAAAAATCATAGTAAGCGCAACCGAAAGCTTTGCCCCTGAAGAGATGCCCAGCACATAAGGCCCGGCTATCGGATTCCCAAAAAAACTCTGGAGAAGATATCCTGACACCGACAGCGAGCCTCCCAAAAATACAGCAGCAATGATCCTCGGCAGGCGGATATCCCATATGATGCGTCTGGCAGTGCCCTCCGCCCCGCCTCCGGACAATATCTCAATAAGCTCCCCTGGCGCAAATTCTACACTTCCGGAGCCGACATTCCACATTATCAGCCCTGTGAGCAGGGCAAAAATTGCACCAAATGATATTACATACCGCCTCATTTTGCGTTCACCTTAATTTCCTTAAAAATCTCAACTGTTCCATATCCACGTCTTTTTTCCCGCTGACATGAGAAAATACAATGTTCATGTCTCTGATAAAGTCACAGCTTCCTGCGGTTTCCTGAAAGAAATTCTTCCCGGTACAATAGACATTTCCCTCTTTTACCGCTTTAAAATCAGCAAAAAGAGGATTTTTATCCAGCAGGTTTCCGATACTTTCAATCTCTTCTTCAATGGCACTGTTATAGATGAGGATATCCGCGTCCTTTGCCCCGGCGTAAAAGTCCTCCATCTGCATCCTTACGGCTGAAAGGGCATTTCTGTCCTCTTTCCCAATATATGAAAACACATATTTTCCCCCCGCCATCTCTATCATTTTAGCAATATAATCCTCAGATCTCCTCACTGTGACGCTCCCATTGGATGAAACTGAAAAAAAGGCGGCTTTAAGACCTGTATTTTCACTCTCAAGAATGGGTTGCACCTGTTTCAGCTCCTCATGAAAAAATGTCTCTGCCTGTCGTTCCTTTCCAAATAAAACTCCATAGAGCTTTATCCACTCAAGTCTTCCCAATGGATCCGGCTCATAGCTTGACCTTTCCACCAACACCGGAATACCAAGCTCTTCCAACTTTTCCTTCACCTCAGGATTGTGGAAAATCATAGTGTTCTCAATCGCCAGCGTGCACCCTTCGCTCAGCAAAAGCTCATAATCTGGAGCGCTGTATTTTCCCGCATACAAGACAGCGCCTTCCTCCATAGCCTCTTTTGCCTTGATGACGTGCCAGTTTTCCTGCCTTGTTCCAGAAAATCTTATGTAATCAAGTGCATCCGCCATGCAGATTAAATCCATGGCCGACGTAGACACAAGGTATGTTTTATTAAGGGGCATTTTTAACACACTTATATTTCTTGGAGTCTGCGAAGGAGTTTCTTTCTCCTCCGGAACAAGCAGGAATCTCCCTGCGCCTGCAATGGAAACCATCCTGTATCCCTCGCAGCTCTCTATGCTGAACTGACGGGCATAAGACAGAACCATATCTTTTTCCCATTTTAACTCATTAAAGTCAGTTCCTGCTTTCCCTGACGACTCCTGCTCCTCAGAAACACATGCCCCCAGCAGGAGCAGCGCCGCAGTTGTAAGTAAGACGGCAGCATTTCTTATCTTTCCCATATGAACCTCCAATTAGCTGGCAATAGCTGCCTCTTACTCTGCCAATTCAAAATACAAATCATACTCTATCTCATGTGGAGTGCTCATGGCTGTTGTATCTGCTGTCACTGGAATCTTATGCTTGAGTCCGGACACCGGAATTGTAAACACTGAGTTCCCCTCCGTGCTTTCATTCACATATTTTTTTCCGTCCACTATCATATAATCAAAACTGCCACTGCTCCAGACAATCCTTGCATACGCCTCCCCGCCTTTCACTGTAAGCTTTGCCGGGGATTCTATGCCTGCTTTACCTGAGCCCCCCTCCAGAGTGGCTTTAACTGAATATTCACCGTCCTCGAGTTTCATCTGTTCTCCTGAGCCATCTGCCTTCTCGCCTTCTTTCCACGCTTCATCCGGCAGGGATGACGCACGGAAAACAAGTGCACGGTCATACCATTTCTCACGTTTCCTGCTGAATGCCGCACAGGCGATTGACTTATCCAAAGCCTCCACCGGTATGGTATAAGCGTGTTCTCCTGAACTTTTTTCTTTAAAAGAAATGTATTTCGAAGCAGATGCCTGTGCTGCCTCACTGGCCGTACCCATAAATACATACAGATACCCTGTGCCGCCCATTGTCATGACTGCAGTCATTTTCCCCTCCTGAACTGCCAGAGAACACTCTGTAATATTAAACATGGCAGAACTGGAATCCACTTCCACATCATAAACCCCGTCCTTTATCTGATCAGCCATTACAGGACTCATGCCATCCGGCTCAGCATCATTCGCCTGTCTCATCTCTGAACCGTGTGCCAGCGTATCTGCTGCTTCCTTTGCGTGTTTTACGATGATGTCCCGGATCGCCGGAATCTGTCCCAGCCCCTCCATGACGCATTCTACTTCAAATCCTTCACTCCTAAACCGTGATTTCCATGTATCTTCTCCGTCTCCTGCCATGTCATTATTGGCATGGTCTCCAGCGACAATCATCAGCGGGCGGAGTATGACACGCTTATAATTCCCTTCTTTCACCTTAGCTATGACATCTTCTAAAGTCGGCTCCGCCTCCACCGTTCCCACATAATAGTTGTTGAATCTATTTTCCGTCAAAAGAGACTGCATTTTTCGATACACTTCATTGGAATCTGCCTCAGTGCCATGCCCCATAAGACAGATAGCAGTCTTGCCGTCGTCATATTTTGCCGTCTCGTCAGTGACAGCTTTCATCACATCTATATAATCCTGGCTGGACGAAAGGAGGGGCTTTCCAAGAGCAACCTTTTCAAATGCGTCTGCATAACCTGAAAGCTCTTTCTCAAGATCTTGATATTCCAGCCCATTCATCAGATGCGTAGGCTGCACGACCAAAGTTTTTACTCCGTTATCCAGAGCCCTGTCAAGCGCCTCTTTTACATTGTCGATGGACACATTGTCCCGTTTCTTCACATGGTCAATGATAATCTGGCTTGTAAATCCTCTTCTCACGGAATATTCCTCTCCGAACTTTTCATCCATCGCCTGCTCGATTGCCCCGATGGCGAGACGCCGGTTATCATTGTAGCTCGTTCCAAAGCTTACTACCAGCAATTCCTTTTCCCCGATATCATTCTGATTTCTCGTATTATCCAAATCTGCGTCTCCTGTTTCATAATTTTCTCCGTCATCCTCGGCTGCCTCTGCATTTTCACCCAGGGCAGCTGAGGAATTTGCGGCCTTTTCACCACAGCCTGCCATTATTCCAATGCTTACTGCACACACAAACAAAACCGCCAATGTTTTTTTCTTCATGTTTTCCTCCTTTTCCATCATGCTCAAGCGGCCTGCAGTTTTTACGCATTCCGCTTCTGTTTTCACATAATAGCAGGAAAAACATACACAAAGAACTCCGCCATGCAAATGCACAGACGGAGCAAGCAGTCATAAAACAGTACGACCAATTACTCGTGATCTGGAATTTCTTCCTGTACCAGGCAATTGGCAGGTTTCCTGGCTGAAAGATCCTCATGCGGACGCTCCCTTCCCGATGCTTGTATGCATCAGTGGACTATAAACACGGATTCCCTAAGAAACCGCTGCATCCGCACTCCCTTATCACAGTGACGAGATCGTACAGGAATCACACCTGTTTCCCTTTTACCCATTGCAGATACGCCCAAACTAAATCTGTAATTTCATCTGCTCCGGCACCAATTGTCTATCTATTATATGAATTTAAGATTTTAACAGTTACATTCATCAATTCACCTTTCTGACACCACCTCCCATTCCTTGATTGCAGATGCAGGCCACAAGCTCATCCACCCCCGCATTCAGCGCAGTAACGGTTCGCATGCCCCGCGTTTCGGCCGCCTGCCTCGTCTTCTCACCGATGCATACGGCACAGATTCCTTCCAGGGAACCTTCCCCCGCCATCCGGCAGAATCCTTCCACTGTAGAGCTGCTTGTAAAGACGGCTTTCGTAAACTCTCTCTCCTCAATGCAGGAGCGCAGAGCCCCGCTGCATCCCTCTTCAATAACTGTTTCATAAATTACAAGATCTGTATATTCAATGGAATCATTTTCCCTCAGTTCTTTTAATATCTCTTCTCCCCCCAGGGAAGACCTGGCGATCAGCACTTTCGTCCTGCCGGCGCCCTCACCTCCCAGGTTTTCAGCGAGAAGCCTCCCTAATGACGCCCCGTCATATCTCTCAGGCATAAAGTCTGCCACAATGCCCCTTGCAGCCAGCGCATCCTTCGTTCCCTGTCCGATAACGGCAAATCTCATATGAGCCGCGGCGCGCATATCTCTTCCCGTCTCTGTCAATACCTGGAAAAAACGCTCTGCGCCGTAAGGGGATGTCAGCACAAGAACCTGATACTCTTTAAGCCTTTCCAGCTCCCGGCTGATTTTCTCAAGTTTTCCCTTTTCAGTGACAGGCTCTGTCCGAATGGCCGGAACAGACAGCACTTCTGCCCCGAGCTCCCTCAGGCGCTCCTCCAGCTTATCTCCCCGCCCATTTGGCCTTGTCACAATGATTCTCTCGCCAAAAAGCGGAAGTTTCTCGCGCCATGCGAAATCCTCTGCCAGGCGGCATACCTCTCCCACGATGATAACTGACGGAGCTTTTATCCCCTGTTTCTCCGCCTCTTTTTTTAAAGTCTTTACTGTCGCCAAGACCCTGCGCTGCCCGGCCACCGTTCCGTCCTGAAGGATGGCTGCAGGCATGTCCGGACTCATCCCGGCATCTAAAAGCCCCTCCATAATATCCGGAAGAGTCCTCACTCCCATAAGGAATACAAGCGTTCCACCGGCATCCACAAGGCCTTTATAGCAGATTTTCTTTCCCCCTCCGTCTCTTTGATGCCCCGTCACAATATGCACCGCAGACACATAATCCCGGTGAGTCACAGGAATTCCGCTGTAGGAGGGAACTGCCACGGGGGAAGTGATTCCCGGAACAACCTCAAAGGGGATATCCTCCCGCAAAAGCGCCTCTATCTCTTCGCCTCCCCTCCCAAACAGAAACGGATCCCCTCCTTTCAGGCGGATTACCTTTTTTCCCCGTTTCGCCTCTCTCACTAAAATCTCGTTGATCATTTCCTGAGGTATGGTGTGGCGCCCTGTACGTTTCCCCACATCTATAAGCTCCTTGCCTGCCGGAATCATGCTGATAACTTCTTTTCCCACAAGCCTGTCATAGACAATGCAGTCTCCCTCTGACAAAAGCCTTTTTGCCCTTACGGTCAAAAGCTCCGAAGAACCAGGCCCCGCGCCTGTGAGCCAAACCTTTCCTATCCGTTCCATATCTCCTCATTTCCGGGAATATCCCTTTTTTATTCCGAACATGCCCTCTTAAGCTCTCTTGCCAGAGCTGTTCCAAGCTCTTCAGGATTTTTCCGCTCTCCTGTAAGCCCCATCTTCCGGTAAATCTTTGTCTCTTCATCAAAATACAATCCCAGAAGCCTCATGCGCCTCTCATCAATAATCTCCGCACATGCTCCGATAGGCAGGGCGCAGCTGCCGTTTAAGTACGCCACAAATGCCCGCTCGCACAGGGCGCACTGCCTTGCCTCCTCGTCAAAGAATCCCTGAAGAAAGGTATTGTCCTCCCCGGCCCGGCCCTGTATGCAGAGAATCCCCTGGCCTGCCGCCGGAACCATCTCTTCCGGAGAAAAATACCGGCTGATGCGCCCGGAAAGCCCAAGCCTTTTTAAGCCTGCCGCTGCCAGAACCAGTGCGCCGTACTCGCCGCCGTCCAGCTTTTCCAGCCTGGTAAGGACATTTCCCCTTATATTTTTAACCTCCGCATCCGGGTAGAGCTCTTTAAGCTGCAACGCGCGCCGGTTGCTAGAGCATCCGATAGGAGCGCCGTAATCATATCCTGGCTTTCCTTTCGGCAGCACAAGCACATCCCTGACATCCTCCCTGGCAGAAAATCCAATCATCGGAAGGTCTTTCGGAACTTCCATGGGCACGTCCTTTAAGCTATGCACAGATAAATCCGTCACTTTATTTCTCAGAGCAAGGTCAAGCTCTTTTACAAACAGTCCTTTCCCTCCGATTGCGTCCAGTTTCCTGTCCAATATTTTATCGCCTGTCGTCACCAGCGTCACCAGGCGCGCGCCGTACCCTTCGCAGGCATTCTCGATATAATCCGCCACTATTTCAGCCTGTCTGCATGCAAGGCTGCTTTTCCTTGTTCCAATCTTAATTATCTTCATATGCTTATCCAAGGCAATCCTTTTTCCGTCTCTTTCTCCCTGACCAGGACAATGGAGTAATAGCTTGCCTCCTCCGGCATATCCTCCACACGCCTGTGCACCTTCTCATCCTGCATACCGCAGTTTTCCACCATCGCAGCCTCTATGCCGTTTTCCAGAAGGAGCTGTTTTACTTCTGCCATCTTTGACGCCGCCTTCATAAGCACCTTGCTGCCTTTTAGCTCAAGCGCCCCCTCAATGTCATAGTTTGAAGGGATGACGTGCATCTGCTCTGACCGATCGGCAAGGCTGACCCCCAGGCTTGCCGCCACAGCGCAGAAAGAAGGGATCCCATTAATAATCTCCGCCTTATGCCCAGATTCTTCTACAATCCGGTGGATATAAATATAGGTGGAATAGATTGTCGGGTCTCCCAGGGTGAGATAGGCGACATCTTTCCCTTCTTTTAGCTTTTCCATAATGCGCTCCGCCGCTCTCCTGTAGCTTTCTGACAGGACATTCCTGTCTTTCGTCATAGGAGTGGAAAGGTTCAGGCATTCCTTCTTTTCTATATCTTCTATTGCCCCTCTGGCAATCTTATAGCTTACCGCATGTTCCTTTCCCATTGCCGGAACGGCAATGACAGGGCATTTGCAAATCGTCTCTGCCGCAAGCAGCGTGAGAAGCTTCGGGTCTCCAGGGCCTACGCCCACGCCGTATAGTGTTCCGCTCATCTGTATCTGCCTTTCTTTTCCATCTTGTCTATCTTATCTGTCTTATCTATTTTATCTTTTTTAAATCCCGTCTTCCCGGATCCATCCGGCCGCGTCCAGGGCATGATAAGTAATGATCATTTTCGCCCCGGCCCGTTTCATGCCGGTGAGGTTTTCCATCACAATCCTCTTCTCGTCAATCCATCCCTTTGCTGCTGCCGCTTTCACCATGGCATACTCGCCGCTGACATTATAGGCGATGACCGGAACGTTGAATCTCATCGAAGATTCTTTGATAACGTCAAGATATGCCATAGCCGGCTTTGCAATAACCATGTCTGCGCCCTCTCTTAGATCCTGTTCAATCTCCCGAAGCGCCTCTCTTCCGTTGGCAGGATCCATCTGGTAGCTCCGCCTGTCGCCAAACTGCGGCGCTGACTGTGCCGCATCCCGGAATGGCCCGTAGTAGCCTGATGCAAATTTCGCACTGTAAGAAACAACAGGAATATTTAAAAATCCTTCTTTGTCCAGTCTGGTGCGGATTGACTCCACCATATGGTCCATCATACCGCTGGGGGCAACCATATCAACCCCGGCTCCTGCATAGCTGACTGCTATTTTAGCAAGCAGCGGAAGCGTTAAGTCATTGTCCACCTCTCCGCCGCTCAAGATTCCGCAATGCCCATGAGATGTATATTCGCACAGGCAGACATCCGCAATGATTACCATATCCGGATATTTCGCCCTGATGTGCCGTATTGCCTGCTGAACCACCCCATTCTCGTCATAAGCTCCCGTGCCTGTCTCATCCTTACAGGCCGGAATTCCGAACAAAAGAACCGATGAAATCCCTGCCTTATCAATCCTTTCAAGCTCCTCGTCCAAGCGGTCAACAGAATACTGACAGATTCCGGGCATAGACTCTACCGGACGGCAGATGTCCTCTCCTTCTATGATAAAGAGGGGATAGATCAGCTCGTCTATGCGGACATGAGACTCCCTTACCATTTTCCGTATATTTTCTGTCCTTCTTAATCTTCTCATTCTGTCCATAGTATTTTACCCCTCTTCCTTCCCGCGGCGCCTCTCCGGAAGCTGCGTCAGCATGATCGCCGCAAACATAAGTGCACATCCCGCAGCCTCCCGCACAGAAAGCCTCTGCCCTAAGATTAGCCAGCCGGCCAATACCGAAAAGCATGATTCCAGGCTCAGAATCAGCGACGCGATAGCCGGGTTCACATTCTTCTGCCCTACGATCTGCAGCGTATAGGCCACGCCGCTTGAAAGCACCCCGGCATAAAGAATCGGCGCCCAGCTTTTCATAAGCGCCCCAAGTTCCGGGGTTTCCAAAGCATACATGGGAACCAGAGACAAAAGCCCGCACACGAAAAACTGGATGCAGGACATCTTTACACCGTCAGCCCTGGGCGAGAAATAATCGATGACCAAAATATGCATGGTAAATACCAGCGCGCACAAAAATACCAGTATGTCTCCCTTTCCGATGGTCAGCCTCTCCGTTATGCAGAGGAGATACAGCCCGATCAATGACAGGGCCACCGCGATCCAGACTCTGCCGCCAATCTTCTTATGCAGGAAAATTCCGCACACCGGAACGATGACGATGTAGCATGCCGTGATAAATCCCGCCTTTCCCACCGTCGTGTACTGAAGTCCTACCTGCTGAAGGCTCCCGGCGATAAAAAGCACCGTTCCGCAGGAGATTCCTCCCAGAATCAGATCTTTTCTTCCTCCCGGCGCCTGCACGTCCTTGCTCTTTCTTTCCGTATCTCTCCCGTTCAGCCTGTCCAGAAGCCAGATGCACGGAAGAAGGGCTGCCGCCCCCACAAAATTCCTCACTCCGTTAAATGTAAATGGCCCCAGGTAGTCCATCCCGACGCTCTGGGCCACAAATGCCGTTCCCCATATAAAGGCTGCTGTCATAAGCATCGCCGCATTCTTTAGTCTCATAATTCTGTCTCCTCATTTGTTACTAATTGAAATAGTATATCATATTTTTCCTCCCCGTGGTAGAATATTTATGTATGGCTCCTGTTATTTTGTGCAATATTATAAAACAGAGGTTTTTATGATGAAAAAAAATATCCGGTTTTTCTTTGCCTGCGGTACGATCATGTTACTCAGCGAAATATGGAAACAATACTGCATTACATTTCTTATAAATGAACATGCCTACGACTGGTGGCACTTTCCCTTCCAGCTCTGCAGCGTGCCGATGTATCTGTGCCTTCTGCTGCCTTTTGTGCCTGAAGACATTCAGGAAATATTTCTGACTTTCCTCATGACCTTCGGGATGATGGGGGGAATCTTCACATTTTTTGACACAAGCGGCATGCATTACCCCTACGCCCCCCTGACCGCCCATTCCTATCTGTGGCATGTTCTTCTCGTCATTATAGGCGCCATGGCAGGAATATGCCTTAACAAAAGCGGATGCAGCCCCAAAAGCCCCCTGCGGAAATTTTCCGGCAGCGCCTGCTGTTATCTCATCTGCTGCGCGATTGCCACTGTATTTAACATCATTTTTCATCCGTACGGAGATATCAACATGTTTTACATCAGCCCCTATTACGCCATGGGGCAGAAAGTGTTCAGAGAAATCGCCCTGCTGTGCGGAAACACCGCAGGAATCTTTATATACATCGCCGCCAGCCTGGCCGGCGCTTATATGATTTTTCTTATCTGGAATAAAGGCCACAGCAGCACAGAAAATCAGCATTGAAAAAAACTTGGCTTTCGGCGATAATAATTAAAGAAGACAACAGTATGTCAAGGAGGAAAATCACTATGATTACAGAACGGATTTTAAAATACCCAGGATTTCTCTATGAACTTAAGGGCAAATATTATTATTTAGGGAAATGGATCTGCAGAGAATGTGACAATACAGACGCATCCGACAGCGCCTTTATGTACCGCATGAGCCGCAGAGAAGGGGAAGATGCCGAAACAAGCCTTTATTTCCAGAAAATCCGGGCTTTTGCAGACTTCGCACTGGAAGTTCCCTACAATCCGGCAAAAATAAGAGAAAATCTCGGCGCGCTGCTGGGAGAGCTTTCTGCTGCTGAGCTCGCCCTCCTTGAAAAACAGCTGGACCATTTTGAAGAAGATTACAGAAGATATTGCGGAGAATTATAAAGAAAGGGGAAAGCGGCCTTACTGCTTTCCCTCCTCTTTTATCAGGTAATGCGTCACGATGGAACCCAATGAATTTCCTGCTACCACGCAGAGGAATTTCCCTGCGTTGTCAATGCTGAAGTTTATCGCCAGATATGGGAAATCCGCAATACAGTGCTCAAATCCCGACAAGATAAATACCATAATGCAGAAAACCGTAATCACCGTATTTTTACAGTATACAGCCACAAACATAAGTACGCCGCAAAAGCAGCCGAAGATAAACATCGCCGGATACCCTGCGGAAAATTTATTCTCCGACACATTCAAAAGCTTTTCCATCACATCTCCTCTCTGAGACGCGATGGCAAGAGTCGGAACCAGCACTCCCGCAAGGTTGCCTAAAAGCATCACTCCTAAATCTTTTGCAGGAACCGTCCGCACAAATCCAATCTTCCCTGTATATAGTTTCAGCCCGCAGTGGATGATCGTAAGCAACGCCAGCGAAAACAGCATCGCCCCCGCATAGCGGTTTTCCGACACCGTATTAACTACAACTCCGATCCCTACCAGCATGCCGCTCAAAACAGACTGCCTGATTATCGTATTCATATAGAGTCTCCTTTTGCATATATTTTTTACTTTATTTTGTTTTCCTTAATTCCAGAATCTTATCAAGAAGACGGGATGCCACCTGTTCCTTTTCCATTATCGGCAGATCTTCCTGAAAATCCTTCCCTATCAGCGTCACGATATTCGTATCTGTCTCAAAGCCTGCTCCCTGTTCTTTTAGGTTATTCGCGGCAATCATGTCCAAGTTCTTCTTCACGAGCTTTTTTCTGGAATTTTCAACTAGGTTCTCCGTCTCCATGGAAAAACCGCACAGAAACTGGCCGTCTCTTTTATGGCTACCCAAAAAGCCCAGGATGTCATCCGTGCGCTCCATCTCAATTTCTAACTGGCCGCCGGCTTTTTTCACTTTCTCCTCCGCCACCCGGCAGGGGCGGTAATCCGCAACGGCCGCAGCTTTAATGATGATATCCATCTCCCCGCTTCTTTCTACAACCGCGTCATACATCTCTTTTGCCGACACTACCGGAACTACCTCCGTGAACATCGGCGCTTTAAGCGCTGTCTTCCCTGTCACAAGAGTGACGCAGGCTCCCCGGAGCATGCACATCCTGGCAATTCCGTAACCCATCTTGCCCGATGAATGATTCGTGATATACCGCACGGGATCAAACGCCTCCTGAGTAGGGCCTGCCGTAACAAGAACCTTCATCCCCTCCATGTCTCTTTTGTCTCCTGAGAACGCACAAGCTTTATACACATACTCCGCCAGCGTCTCCGGCTCCGGCATCTTCCCTGCACCCACATCTCCGCATGCAAGATATCCTCTGTCCGGCTCTGCAATCTCCACGCCGTAACGCCGCAAAATTCTTATATTGTCCTGGGTCACCGGATTTTCATACATAGCCGTGTTCATCGCCGGAGCGGCAATCTTCGGGCACCGGCAGGCCAAAACCGTCGTCGTCAGCATGTCATCCGCAATCCCGTGGGCAAGCTTTGCGATTACATTGGCTGTAGCCGGGGCTATGATTACTGCATCCGCTTTTTTTGCCAGTGCTATATGCTCTACCTTAAACTCAAAGTTCCGGTCAAAAGTGTCTGAGACACATTTGTGGCCTGTCAATGTCTCAAATGTAATCGGGTTGATAAAATTCTTCGCATTCTCCGTCATGAGAACACGTACCTCAGCTCCGGCTTTCACAAGCAGGCTTGCAAGAGACGCACTTTTGTATGCGGCAATCCCCCCTGTAACGCCCAGAAGAACCGTCTTTCCTTTTAACATATGTTTCCCTTTCCGATAAGCTTTATCTCTATACTGTTGTTTCTATTCTGTTTTTTCACGCATCTACTCCTAAGTTTACCACAAAGATTGTAAAATTAACAGCATCCCTTTTCTCCGATATAAAAAATAACAGAGCTTGCCGTTTTTTCCATACAATGTTATAATACATCCGTAATTGTATTGTATCCCGCTTAAGCGGGAATGATAACAAGGAGGATTTGAACAATGAAAACAAAAAAACACGACACTCGTTGGATGGTCAGCGTCGCACTTATGGCAGCCATTGTCATCGTACTGGCTAACACGCCCCTGGGAATGATACAGCTGCCAGTCATCAAGGCGACAACTGTCCATATCCCTGTCATCATCGGAGCCATACTGCTGGGCCCTTGGGCAGGAGCTATTCTCGGCGCAGTATTCGGAGTCTGCTCTCTGATCAGCAACACCATGGCGCCGACTCTTTTATCCTTTGCTTTCTCGCCCTTTATGAGTACTACAGGGATTCCCGGAGCGCTTAAAGCCATCTGGATTTCCGTGGGCTGCCGCATCTTAATCGGCGTAATTGCGGGATGGCTGTGGATTGCCCTGGAAAAAATAAAAATGAACCATCTTGCGGCGCTTCCAATCGTAGGTTTCGCCGGCTCAATGGTCAATACCGTGGCTGTTATGGGAAGCATCTACATTCTGTTTGCACGGCAGTACGCCGAGGCAAGGGAGGTTGCAGTCAGCGCTGTCTGGGGTCTTATCATAGGTACGGTGACCGCATCCGGCATTCCGGAAGCCATTGCGGCATCTATTTTAGTTCTGGCTCTCGGAAAAGCCTTAATCCAGGTTTTCCGAAGGATGGGCGCAGGAGCGGCAAACATGCAGGCTGCAAAATAGGTCATGAGATAATAAATATATCATATCATTTTCCACTTGACAATTACCTCTGTTATATGTTATAAATATCTAGTGCGATATGCATGTACAGGGGATTGGTCAAGTGGTATGATAGGGGTCTCCAAAACCTTTGGCGGGGGTTCGATTCCCTCATCCCCTGTTTTTAAAAAGCTGAAAACCGTGAATTTTCATCGGTTTCCAGCTTTTTTATAATCTTATTTATTTCCTTTCTGCGGGTTCAGCATCTCTCTTATCACATTCTTCAGATGCTCCATATCCAGCGGTTTCGCTACGTGTTCGTCCATCCCCGCATTCCTGGCATCTTTCACATCCTCTGAAAAGGCGTTTGCCGTCATTGCAATGATCGGCACTGTCTCTGCCTGAGGATGGCCGCACATCCGGATGGCTCTCGTGGCTTCATACCCGTTCATCACCGGCATCTGGATGTCCATCAGAATCAGGTCATACTCACCAGCTTTTGACTGTTTAAATTCATCAAGAGCTTCTTTTCCGTTCCCCACTATATTGCATATCGCTCCAGTCATCTCCAGCAATTCCAAAAGAATCTCTGCGTTCAGCTCATTATCCTCCGCCGCTAGAATGTGCTTTCCTTCAAGAAGGTCATCCTGTTCCTCGGACGGCTCCTTCGCCCCGCCTTCTTCCTTGAGATTATCTATCAGCAGCTTAAAATTACTGAGGAAGAATGGTTTCTGAAGAAAACCGTCAACGCCTGCGTCAGCTCCCTCCTCCTCTATCCTGTCTATGTCGTAAGCCGTCAGTATCATAACCGGCACGCGGGCAGGCACAATCCTTCTGATGCGCCGTGCCGTCTCAATCCCATCAATATCCGGCATCTGCCAGTCAATAAGAATCAGGTCATAGCCCTGCCCCTGCGCCTCGGCTCTCTCCGCCATCTGAACAGCTGCAAGCCCTCTCCCGGCGCTGCTTACATTCACTCCCGTATCTGTCATCGCATTGCTTATCCCCGCACAGATCTCTTCCTCATCATCTACAACAAGCAAGTTTGTAACTCCATGTTTTTTCCAGAAATACGGATCTGTATCCTGCTCTTTGATCCGCAGCCCAATGTCAAGCGTGAAAACGCTCCCCTTGTCAGGCTCGCTTTTCACTTCAATCGTTCCCCCCATCAAATCCACAAGATTCTTCGTAATGGCCATCCCAAGCCCGGTTCCCTGAATCTCTGCCGTCTTGGCAGTACTTTCCCGGCTGAACGGGTGGAAAATATTCTCCATATACTCTTTTGACATGCCAATGCCGTTGTCACTGATGACGAATCGGAAATGTGCATAATTTTTCGTGCGCTGCTCCAGCTGCCGGACAGTCATCTCAACATTGCCGCCCACCGGCGTATACTTCAACGCATTGGATATAATGTTAATAAGTATCTGATTAATCCTAAGCCTGTCTCCCAGCACTTCTTCGTTGCAGATATCATAAACAAATATTTCAAAGCTCTGTTTTTTTGCCTTTGCCTGGGGCATCATCATCGTCCTTAGCTCATCTACGATCTCCGCAAGGCTGAATTCGGAAATATTGAGAGTAGTCTTCCCGCTCTCGATCTTGCTCATGTCCAGCACATCATTGATAAGCCCAAGCAGATGCTGGCTGGACGATACGATTTTCGCCGTATACTCCCGAACTTTTTCCGGATTATGGCAATCACGCTGCAAAAGCGCGGAAAATCCCACGATCGCGTTCATAGGCGTGCGGATGTCATGGCTCATATTGCTCAGGAATGTGCTCTTGGATTCATTCGCCCGCTTCGCTATCTCCAGAGCATCTTTGAGCGCCTCTTCGCTCCTCCGCTCACGTGTCCTGTCCGACATAACCGCTACAAATCTCTCCGAATCATTTACAGACCTTTTAAATATTGTCTCAACAAACCATCTGCGGTCGCCTTTCTTTCTGTGTATGCGTTCCCCCTCATGCGATACAGAACCGCCCAGTTTCAGATTCTTCACGGAATTATAATCGATGTTTTCACCGTCATCTGCAAGAACACGCTCCAGCACCCTTATATTGGCCTTCACCTCATCCGGGGATATCCCCAGTATGCGCTCCACATTAGGGCTTATATACTCCACGGCCATGTCATCCGTAGTGAATGTCAGGAATATGTCATCCGTATTATTGGCCAGTATGCTGAATAACTGCTCCCGGTACTGTACGTCGCCTTCTTTTTCCATAATCTGTTTCTGGCTCTTCCTTCCCATATAGACAAAGGCCGCGCCTATGAACAGGATCCCGCCAAACAGAAACATAAATGTCCGGGAGTTCTTTAGAATTTCGTTTGAATGTTTCATAATCACGGCATTCGGAACAATTGCAACCAGATACCAGCCGTCCGTTCCGTCAACCGGCGTAAAAGCGAGTACATGGTCTTCTCCGTCAAACACAAATTCCCTGACACCATTTCCTTCATTTGCAATGCCGTCCTTAAATTCCCTGGTTTCATCTCTTCCATTACCGGAAGTTCCTACGGTTTCTAATATGTTGGAATACGTGCCGGTCTCCTTATGGGTAGACTGCGTCAGAATGTCTCCGTCCTTATTTACGATAAACGAAAATCCCGCGTCATTGTAGAATGAAAGCATGAACTCCTCTGCAACCACAGCCAGCGGGCGCTTTATCTCAACGATTCCCTCTGTTCCATCGTCAAACATAAAGCGCTTGTAGCCTCCGATTACTTTTTCTTCCATATATTCATCCATATAAGGTTCTCTAACACCTCTATCTGCAAACCTTTCATATATGGCCATTTCATCCTTGTCTATTTTCCTTGCCGTCTTGCCTTCATTCGAATACATGATTCTAAGTTTTTCACTTATGACAGTAAAATGCGCTTCCGACTCTTCAAATGAATCTATGCACTCTATAATTGCAGATTCGTCATCAGACTTCTCCATAACAAGGTGTTTCTCGATCCTATCAAGTATCTGCATATCCTTTTCTATATATATCTCAAACGCATGGCCGCCCTGGGAAGTCACTTCCAAAACATTTGAAATGGCCTGTTCCCACAGAGAATCCCGTATATCTCTCAAATAATAAAATATGCTCACCGCAAATACTGCCATTACAATGCATGCCGGGAATATTCCTTTCAGCCATCCGGTACGTTTTTTCATCTCATATCCCTCCACGTTCTATCCACTGGGTCGCCCCAACTGACTGCACTGCTGCTGCGCCGCAGCGGTTAGCATATTCCGCACATCTGTAAAGCTCCTGCCCTTCCGACAGGGCATAGATAAATCCCGCCGCAAAACTGTCTCCTGCTCCTGTCGTATCAATACAGGAAACATCCCTCACAGCCGGAACCACATAGGACTCCTTCTCCGTCTTTACCAGGCATCCTCTAGCCCCGCACTTTATGATTACGTGTTTTACGCCTGCCTCAAGAAACTTTTCCGCAGCTCTCTCGGAATCCTCTTCCCCCGTCAGAAGACATGCCTCCTCTTCATTCGGAAAAAGATAGTCGATATAGGAAAACGCCGCAGCCATATCCTCAAGCGTCTCGCCGCTTTTTCTCTTTGTCATATCGGCACATATCACCATGCCCTGGCTCTTTGCCTGGGAAAATATCCGGACCAGTTCCTCTGCTTTTATGTCCGGAAACACAAAAATACTTGCAAAGCACAGAATCTTAGCCTCTCTCTCAAAAGGCATCCTGACATCGTCTATTGTCAGTTTCCTCAATGTTCCGTTAGGATTTGTAAGGAAACTCCTCTCTCCATTTTCCTGTACAAGAACCACATTGATTCCCGTAGGAACGCCCTTCTTTATCTGGCGGTCTTCCAGGACGATTCCATTTTCCCTGCACAAGCCTCCGATAAACCTCCCGGCGCAGTCATCCCCGACAATCGTCTCAAGCCGGACATCTTTCCCAAGCTTCGCAAGGATAAGCGCTTCGTTCAGAGCGTCCGCCCCCAGAGCCATGCTGATATCCTCTGCAGGATATGAACCTGTCTCAAACACTGCAGGACTTGCAGGGCGTACCAGTATATCTATAATCGACGCGCCAATAATGACAATCTCCGACATCACTTTCTCCATTCATCTAAACTGTTTCTTTTCCATTATAATGTCTGAACCTTGTATACGCAATACAAGAATAAAAAAAACAGCTTTTGGAAAGTCCTTTCCAAAAGCTGTCTTTTTCATTCATTACGTATAGCTTTAAATTAATTATTTAAGATTAACCTCAGCGCCTTCAGCCTCAAGTTTAGCCTTGATCTCCTCAGCCTCTTCCTTGGAAACGCCTTCTTTTACTACCTTCGGAGCTTCGTCAACTACAGCCTTAGCCTCTTTCAGCCCAAGACCTGTAATCTCACGGACAACTTTGATAACCTTAACCTTGGAAGCACCTGCAGATACAAGCTCTACGTTGAACTCTGTCTGCTCTTCCTCAGCTGCTGCCTCTCCGCCTGCTGCCGCAACCACTACGCCTGCTGCTGCAGATACACCAAACTCTTCTTCACATGCTTTTACTAATTCATTCAACTCTAATACTGATAACTCTTTGATAGCATCAATAAATTCAGCTGTTGTTAATTTTGCCATTTTATTATCCTCCTATAAAATATAATTCATTTTCATCCTGCACGCCCAAACCGCATGCACAAAACATCTTACTCCTCTGCCGCCTCTTCTGCTGCTCCTGAACCCTCGCAGGCAGCCGCGCCGCCCTGCTCTGCAATCTGATTGAGAACACGGGCCAGATTGGTAATCGGTGACTGTAAGCTTCCAAGCAATTTGGAGAGAAGTTCTTCTCTTGACGGGATGCTTGCCAAAGCCTGCATTCCTTTTGCATCATAAGCTTCACCCTCAACGACACCCGCCTTGATTTCAAGAGCCTTTGCGTCTTTCGCAAATTTGGCAAGGATTCTTGCCGGAGCTGTCGCGTCATCCTTAGAAATCGCCAGTGCGCTCGGTCCTTCCAAGTGCTCGTCTAAAGCAGCGAACTCTGTTCCTTCAAAAGCTCTCTTCATCATAGTGTTCTTACAAACCTTGTATGTGATGCCTGCTTCTCTTAACTGCTTACGAAGAGCTGTATCCTGCGCTACAGTCAGTCCGCGGTAGTCAACCAGCACAACGCTTGCCGCGTCTTTCACATCATCTGCAATAGCCTGTATGATAGGTTGTTTTAATTCAACTTTTGCCACGAATGGTGCACCTCCTTATATTATTTTAGGTATGCTGCCAAAAAAGCCTCCGCGCCCAAAGACGCAGAGGCATAAATTCACACTGAATTTAGTTCTTCCTCGGTAGGCGTTTTAATCCTTACGCTTCACAGCACCTACTGTCTTCGGCAGTTACCTGATAAAGATAACACATCATAGGTAATGTGTCAACTGTTTTAATAAAATCAACATTATTTCTTCAAACCCGAAATATCTGTCAAAGCCGCCGTACAGCATTGCTGCTGCACGGCGGCTCCGTAATCTTTATATATCTCTCAGCTCTCTGATTAAACAAGTTTCATCGGGTTGATCTTAACACCCGGTCCCATAGTAGAAGTAAGTGTCACGCTCTTTAAGAACTGACCCTTTACTGCTGCCGGCCTTGCTTTAATGATCGCCTCGATAAGCGTCTGGAAGTTGTCCGTAATCTGTTCCTCGGTAAAGGATGCTTTACCAAGCGGCACATGGATAATGTTTGTCTTGTCAAGCCTGTACTCAATCTTACCAGCTTTGATATCCTGGATTGCCTTTGTAACGTCCATTGTTACCGTTCCGGCTTTCGGGTTCGGCATAAGACCCTTTGGTCCAAGGACACGTCCGATACGTCCTACAACACCCATCATGTCCGGCGTGGCAACTACTACGTCAAACTCAAACCAGTTCTCTTTCTGGATTTTCTCGATAAGCTCCATTCCACCTACATAATCTGCTCCTGCCGCCTCAGCCTCTGCTGCTTTAGCGTCTTTTGCAAATACAAGGATACGAACCTTTTTACCTGTTCCGTGCGGCAATACAACTGCGCCGCGGATCTGCTGGTCAGCGTGACGTCCGTCACATCCGGTTCTTACATGAGCCTCAATGGTCTCATCGAATTTGGCAACTGCGGTCTTCTTTACTAATGAAACTGCCTCTGCAACGTCATAGAGATTGCCTCTCTCGATTGCCTTTGCAGCCTCTGCATATTTCTTTCCTCTTTTCATCTAAATAACCTCCTTGTGGTAATGTCGGGATAACCCTCCCACTTATTTATTTACAGTTTGAACATGGAAGTTCTTCTCGCTTTGCTCGAAGAACGGCTAAAACACTAAGCTCGAAAGTACCTCGCTAAGTCAATTTTGGTTCTTCTTCTCGCTTTGCTCGAAGAACGGCTAAAGCACTAAGCTCGAAAGTACCTCGCTAAGTGTTTTATGCCTCTACAGTTACTCCCATGGAGCGGCATGTTCCTTCAATCATACTCATAGCTGCCTCAACACTTGCAGCGTTAAGGTCCGGCATCTTCAGCTCTGCGATTTCCTGGATCTGAGCCTTTGTGATCGTTGCAACTTTTTTCTTATTCGGTGTGCCTGAACCGGATTTAATCTTGCAGGCTTTCTTGATAAGAACCGGCGCCGGCGGCGTCTTTGTGATAAAGCTGAAACTTCTGTCACTGTAAACTGTAATAACTACAGGAATGATGAGATCACCCTGATCTGCAGTCCTGGCGTTAAACTGCTTTGTAAATTCTACGATGTTCACACCGTGCTGACCAAGCGCAGGTCCAACCGGTGGTGCCGGAGTTGCTTTTCCGGCAGGAATCTGTAACTTAATATAACCTTGTACTTTTTTTGCCATTTCAATTACCTCCTTGTGGTACTCCCGGAACTATCGTTCCTCCCACTTTTTAATTTTACTAACTTCAAAGTGCACTTCTTACAGAAATTATATCTTCTTAACTTCTGCAAAACTGATTTCAACCGGCGTTTCGCGGCCGAACAGTTCAACATTGATCGTAAGGCTCTGTTTCTGCACGTTCAGCGACTGGATGACTCCTATCGTGTCTGCCCATGCCCCGGCGATTACCCGGACAGTGTCTCCCTCTTCAAAATCAACGACAATGTTCTCCTGCCGGATTCCCAGCGGCACCATCTCGGCATCCGTAAGCGGCACCGGCTTGGAGCCGGGTCCTACGAACCCTGTAACGCCCCTCGTGTTCCTGACTACGTACCACGTATCGTCATTCATAATCATATGAATCAGCACGTAACCCGGGAACATCTTCTTCTGGGATGCTTTCTGGACACCGTTTTTTAGTTCCACCACTTCCTGCATCGGAACGCGGACTTCTAAAATCTGCTCCTCAAGATGCCTGTTTTCAATTGTCTTGTCAATGTTGGCTTTTACCTTGTTCTCATACCCTGAATAAGTATGAACTACGTACCATTTCGCCTCTGCCATATAATCACCTTTCTTGCATGCAGTTCCAATCAGCCCAGATTGACAAGTATGTCAATACCGTTCTGAATCAGAAAGTCTATCAGTGCAATGATTACTCCGACTGTCACGGACACAGAAACAACCGCTGCCGTCTGTTTTGCAAGCGTTAACCTGTCTGGCCACATGATTTTCTTAAACTCTTTGTTAAGACCTTTGAACCAGCTATTTTTCTGAGCCTTCTCACTCATGTCGTTCACTCCTTTGCAACGATTACTTTGTTTCCTTGTGCAATGTGTGTGACCTGCAGAACTTACAGTACTTCTTTGTCTCCATACGCTCCGGATGCGTCTTCTTATCCTTCGTCATATTGTAGTTCCGCTGCTTGCATTCTGTACATTCCAATGTGATTCTTGTACGCACAACTTCCACCTCGCTTTTTCTTCATTCATTGATAGTTACCTGGTAGCTTGCGAGGCTACCCCGGCATGATGGCATGCCGGTTTTAGGCATAAAAAAAAGACCTACTTCCATTCGCTCTGATAGTTTACCATATCAGGCAGATAAAAGCAAGCCTTTTTTGCCATTTAACATTTCCTGCTTCCTAATATGCTATTTTCTAAATACCCACAACTGTTTGATCTGGCTTGAGATTTCCTCAAAATCCCATGGCTTGTCCGTATTCGCCCTGCTATTCGGGTCATTGACGCGCAGCTTACCGTCCTCATATCTGGTAAATACGATAAAATGTCCTTCGGTCGTAAACGCTCCCGGGCCCATGACCGCCACCACCGGATTGCCCACTTCCAGGTTGTCCGCAATCCTTTTTTCATCAAGGGGAATCTCTGTCACATCAAACCCGAGCCGCTCTCCTCCCTCCGAGAAAAGCGCCCATGCCGTGCCGCTGCCTTCAGCAGCATATCCGTTCTCGGTGGAAAATTCCGCCATCCACGCCGGGTCTCTGGTCGTATCATTGCTCAGATACATCGCCACCATCGAAAGGCACGTAGGCCCGCACCCTGTCAGCCCCATTACGTTCCCGGAATACTGCGTATATCCCCATCTCTGATCCCACTGCATCAAAAGCGGCATCTCATCCGCATCCGCATATTCGCTCAGATCAATCTCCGGGCGCTCGTCCTTTTTCAGCGGATATTCCCACACGAACTTCTTTGCCTCCTGATTCCGCTCTAACAGCTCTAAAAGCTCCGGCGGGTAAGCCTCCATCGTCAGATCATGTTTTTTTGCAAAATCTTCCAATGTCTCTTCCTTTTTCGCCTTTGGCGCGGAATCCTTTTTCCCGTCTTTTCCTTTCAGCAGCCGAACCATTCCTATGCCCGCAAAGAGAACTACGCAGGCCATCGCTCCCGCTATCGCCGCCTTTATTATGCGCTGCCTCTGCTTTCTCCGCCTCAGCGTTTTTTTCTTCCCCCTGTAACCCATATCCAGGCTTTTTCTGTCACGCCTTCCATCTCGTCGCCCAAGATCTCTATGGCTGTTCCCAGGATAGTTTCGATAACTTCTTTCATAAACCCTATCATAATCCTCTCTCCTCCTAAGATCCCTGCCATCTCCCCTGTATCCCATCTGCACTGCGCCCCTCTCTTGTAAGTATCATAGCTTATCCAGAAAACAAGAAAAAATATAAGCCCTCTGCCTGCTTGTTCCATTATAACAGATAAAGTGCTTATATTTTTTTAGATTTTCAAATTAATTCATATATTTTTTCTTTAGATTTTTAAATTTTTCTTAATTTCCGCACTCAATGCTAATCTCATTGAACAGGGCAAGCACATCCTCCACACACATGCCTTTTTTTTCTTCCCCCTTTTTGTCAAGGATCACTTCTCCCTGATGCATCATCAGCAGGCGGTTCCCGTACTCTATCGCGTAGCGCAGGTTATGGGTAACCATGATTGTCGTAAGCTCCTTCTCCCGCACAATCCTGTCCGTCAGCTCCATGATCATCTCCGCCGTCTTCGGGTCAAGAGCCGCCGTATGCTCATCCAGGATAAGGAATTCAATCGGCGTCATGGTGGACATAAGAAGGGCCATCGCCTGCCTCTGCCCGCCGGAGAGGGCTCCCACTTTCGCATCCATGCGGTCTTCAAGACCAAGATTCAACTGTCTGAGCTGCTCCCTGTAGTATCCGATGCGGGATTTATCCGTTCCTCTCCCCAAGCCGTAGAGCTTTCCCTTATTGTCCGCAAGAGACATATTTTCAAGAATCGTCATAGACGGGCACGTTCCCATGGAAGGATTCTGGTACACCCTGCCAATTTTGGCATTCCGTTTGTATTCTTTTTCCTTCGTTATATTTTTCCCGCCCATTAACACCTGGCCGGCCTCCGGCCTTATGCTGCCGCAGATAATGTTCAGCATGGAAGTCTTCCCGGAACCGTTGCTTCCCACCACTGCCGCAAACCCGCCTTTCTCCACCTTCAGGTTAAAGCCGTCAAACAGGCACATCTCGTTGACCGTGCCCGGATTATATATTTTATGGATATCTTTAAGCTCGAGCATCTTTATTCACCTTTGCCTTTCTCTCCATGCTGATGACAAGTATCACAAGGAACAGCACTGCTGTAATCAGTTTCATTGCCCGCGGCTCAAAGTTCCTCAGCGCAATGGCAACGCATGCCTTATAGATAACGGAGCCTGCCAGCACCGCCGCCGTCGTGCCGATAAACGACACCTTTTTAAACAGGCTCGTTCCGATAATTACGCTGGCAAGGCCGATGACGATCGCCCCCGTTCCCATAGAGATCTCAAAGACCCTCTCCTCCTGGGCAAATACGCATCCCGCCAGAGATACAAGCCCGTTTGCGATTGCCAGTCCTAAAATCTTTACATTCCCCTGGTCTTTTGCAAGCGCAGTGACTACCACGTCATTGTCGCCCACTGCCCGGAGAAGATACCCTGATTTTGTCTTGAGATAGAGATCTAGCAGCACTTTGCAGGCCAGCGCAATGGCAAGTATGATAATAAGTGTTTTATAAGGAGCCAGGGCGGACGGAATATTCTTATTTAAAAAGTCGTTTTTAAATATGCTCTCCTGCGAAAACAGCGGCACGTTAGCTGTTCCCGCAATGTAAAGGTTTATCGTCCAGAGCGCCGTCATCATGATGATCCCCGACAGGAGATCGCGCACCCTGCACTTTACATGGATGAGCCCCGTGCACATCCCTGCTGCCGCCCCTGCCAGAAATGCAAGGGGCAGGGCAAGGTACGGATTCACTCCCCGGGTGACGAGAGCTGCTGTAATGGCCGCTCCCAGGGGAAAGCTCCCGTCTACCGTCAGATCCGGGAAATCCAGAATCTTATACGTGATATACACTCCCAGCGCCAATATCCCGTATATCATGCCCTGCTCTAATATTGTTATTAAAAAATCCATAAACTCTCCTCCTGCACGTGTCTTACATGTCCCTGCCTGTTACTATGCGATTTCGCCAAAGCTCTCTACCGCACTGTCCGCCAGTTCCTGCGGAACCGTTATTCCAAGATTTTCCGCAACTTTATTATTCACATAAAATCCCGGCTCTGTAATCAGCTCAAACTTCATCTCCGATGCTTTTTTCTCACCTTTCAGCACCTGTGCCGCCATCTTTCCCGTCTGTTTCCCAAGGGCAATATAGTCAATCCCCTCCGCTGCAAGGCAGCCGGCCTTTACCTGCTCAATCTCGCTCCCAAATACCGGTATTTTCCTCTCGTTTGCCTTCTCCAGTATCGTCGGCAGAGATGCAACGACCGTGTTGTCCGTCAGGTTTGTGATGCAGTCTGCCTGGCTCAAAAGATCGTCTGCCGCCAGCGCTACGTCCGCAGTAGCCGTAATCCCCTTTTCAATCAGCTCAAACCCATATTTTCCCGCCAGTGATTTATATTCTTCAATAGTAGAAACAGAGTTTGCCTCGCTTGTAGTGTACATGATTCCCAGTTTCTTTGCATCCGGAAGGATTTGGCGCATCATCTTAAGCTGTGCCTCCACCGGGAGCTTATCGGATGTTCCGCTAATCTCTCCCACAGGCGTCTTATCTTCACTTGCAAGCTCCGCTGCGACCGGATCGGTCACCGCGGTATAGATAACCGGTATGCCCGCGTCCATCGCCGCATTATAAGCGCTCTGGGCTGTAGGTGTTGCAATCGCGCAGATCAGATCTACCTTATCGGACACAAATCCGTCAGAAATCTGCCCCGCCGTTCCCATATCGGCAACCGCGTTTTTCACATCTACCTTTAGGTTTTCTCCCTCTTTAATTCCCTCCTCGGCAAGCCCCTCAAGGAACCCTTTCCTGCAGTTGTCAAGAGAGCCGTGCTCCGCAAACTGGGAAATACCGATAGCATACCCTTCTTTTTCGGAATTGCCGGCACACCCTGCCGTCATTACCGCCGCCATTGCCACTGTCAATAATCCTGCCATTACTTTGTTTTTCATTGTCTCATTCTCCTTTTCTTTTTTGCTTTTACCGTTGTCAGGAGAGAAAATCATAAGAGCGGATAACAAAAAACCGCCCCAAACCCTACGGCTTGAGACGGTAATATATACTTCCATATATATCATCGCGGTACCACTCAAATTGACAAAATGTCCACTTTCTCATGTACTAACATACACTCCTGATTGATAACGGGTTCGGTTCCCGACAAGCCATACACTCAAAAGATTTCAGGCTGCCCTCGAAAGTCCATTCGCCTATCTGCTCTGTACGGCAATCCCACCACCTGCCGCTCTCTGTGACTTCGCTTAATAGATTACTACTCTTTCTCAACGGTTTTCTTATTTACGATATTCACTTTACCTCAGCAACGTGCATTTGTCAAGCATTTTTTATTTTTCCTGTTTCCGGATGCTTGTCCGCGTCCAGTCAGACCTCATCAGGAACACAAGAAATACAACCGCGCTGCAGCTCCACGTAAGGGGATACGCCCATGGGAGCAGCCTGAAATCATGCCGGATATTAAGCACCGCAGTCACATATATGATCCGAACCCCACACCAGAATGCAAGCATGGCGGCCATCGGGATAAAAGATTTTCCGCACCCACGCAATACTCCTGCCGCACAATGCGAAAACGCCAGCAGGAAGAAGAACAGGCTGACGGTCCTCGCCTGAGCCGCCCCAAAAGCAATCGCCTTCTCGGCATCGACAAAAAACTTAAGCGCCGCAGGGCACCAAAGGTAGAATGCAATGCCCACCGTCTCCGCAGTCGCCATCCCGAACACGATGCCAAAGGCCGCGCCTTTTTTTGCCCTGTCTGGCCGGGCCGCCCCCAGGTTCTGGCTGATAAAGGTAGGCAGAGCCATCGCCATGCTCATGATCGGCAAAAATACAAATCCCTCTATCTTTTGGTACGCTCCAACCCCGGACATAGCATAAGCCCCGAAAGAATTAATATTCGTCTGAACGACAATGTTCCCGATGCTGATGACCGAGTTCTGTATGCCTGCCGGAAGACCCTGCCTGAGCACATCCCCAATCATCTTAGTATCAAACGTAAGTTTTCGGAAGTCAAGCCTTATGTCCTCCTCTTCCCTGCACATGTGGATCATGCACAGCGCCATGCTGACGCCCTGGGAAAATACTGTTGCAGCCGCAGCCCCCATGACACCCCAGCGGAACACCGCCACGAAGACCAGGTCCAGCGCCACATTCAGCACAGAAGAAAATGCCAGGTAAAAAAGCGGATGGAGGCTGTCTCCCAGCGCCCTCATCACCGACATGCAGATGTTGAACATAATGACCGTGGAAACGCCTGCAAAATAAATCCTGAAATATGTCATGGATTCCGGCATGACATCGGCGGGAGTGTGCATCCACCGAAGTATGTAGGGAACCATGAGAAATCCTGCTATCGTCGCCCCCGCAGACGCAATCAGCCCGAATAATACATTCGCATGAATCGCACGGCTTACGTTTTTCTTATCCCGCGCCCCGAAATAGTGCGATATCACTACACCGCCGCCTACCGACACTCCATTAAAGAATCCTATGATCAAAAAGATAAAGCTGCCCGAAGAGCTGACCGCCGCAAATGCACTGTTGCTCCCAAAATTTCCGATTACCCAGGCATCTGCCAAATTATAAAACTGCTGCAAAGTCTGCCCCAGGAATATGGGCACAGCAAACGCCAAAAGCCCCCGTCCAATCGCACCCTCCGTCAGATCCCGCGAAGACGCGCCAGGTTCCGGCTTTTTTATCTTACCAATAAACTTTGCCATCATCAAAGCCTCCAATTATATCTTGTCCTTACCCAAATCACTTTTTTACAGTCTTTGCGGCAACCGCAGCATCCGGCACGGACAGCAACTCTATCATAACACCATTACGCAAAAGCTCCAAGCAGTAATTTACAATTATCATCTATGCATGCTATAATGGGATATCACGACATGCGGCAGAGGTATACATATGCTTAGAGAAATCAATCTTTCTGAAGTTTCCGACGGAAAATTATACGAGAGCAATGACATGGCAAAAACTGACTGCCAGGGGTGCGCCGGCTGCAGCGACTGCTGCCGGGGGATGGGAAACTCCGTTATCCTCGACCCCTTCGATGTATTTCGCCTGTCACTCCATTTTTCAAAAAATTTTGAGGAATTGTTGGCAGATTTTCTGGAATTAAATGTAGCAGACGGCATCATCCTGCCAAACCTGCGGATGACAGGACCGGACGAAAGCTGCATCTTTTTAGATCAGGACGGACGATGCACCGTCCACGGGGCACGCCCCGGGCTCTGCCGCCTCTTTCCCCTGGGAAGATATTATGAAAACGGTTCCTTCCGGTATTTCCTGCAAGTACACGAATGTCCTAAGCAGAACAAAACAAAGATAAAGATAAAAAAATGGCTGGACACCGAAAACCTCCGCCAATACGAAAAGTTTGTCACAGACTGGCATTACTATCTCAGAGAACGGCAGGAGACCGCCATGCAGGCAGAAGATGCCGCTACTGTCAAGATTCTGAGCATGGACATCCTGAGGCGTTTTTATCTTCCTCCCTATGAGAAAAATGCGGATTTCTATACACAGTTTTACGCGCGTATGAATATGAAATAGAAGAAGTCCGAAAACCCTTCGGACTTCTTCTGCCATATCATTTCACTTATTTCCATTTTATTGTGTAATATCCGGACGACGTGGAAGTGCCTCTCTGCACTTTGATATAATAAGTGCCTTTCGGCCATTTTCCGACAGACGTTATATCGCCGGTAGAATTTCCTCTTACCGTCTTTGTTATAATCCTCTTTCCACCTTTGTATAAAATAATCTTAAGAGACTCATTTGAACCAGTAGTCACATTAATCTTTACTTTCTTCTTGCTTGTCAGCTTAAATTTGTACCAATCTGCCTGTTTACTGTTCTTTCCCGACTCAATAATTCCTTTCTTTGTTTTCTTTTTCTTGATAGTTACCGCCTTTTTCTTTGTCTTTCCGCTCTTCTCGGAAATCTTGCTGTTTGTAGCTTTAAGTGCATATATACCGTTACTGTTAAATCTGGCATCTACTCGGATATAATATGTCTTTCCTTTTGCCACTCCATATGTGGGAACATTTCCCAAATACGAGGCTCCGGACAAGGCTCTTTTCGATGCATCACACAAGATTACTTTGTGATTTCCTACAGTTCCCTGGACTCTTAAATACCCGGTATACGGAGCTTTAAATGAGAAGTAATTTGTCTGGGCATCTCTCTGGCCTACTATTATTGTCTGTTTATTTCCAACAGCTCTGTCAGAACCATCATAAAAGCCATATTGAACATTTACCTTTGCATTCTGGTCATTTGAATATACCCCTACGTAATATGTTCCTGCTTGGGGAATGCTAAAATATTTTGTCGCTGAGCGCACAGACTCGCTGATATCTCCTGGCCTATCATATATGGACGAACTAACCCTATTATCCAAATTAGGATCTTTAAATACGCCAAAAGAATATTGACCTGACACATAACTCGCCTTTACAGCAAGAACTCCTTTTGAAGGAAGAATAACTTTCTCCGCATTATAATAAGTTCCATTCGCCTTTGTTTCCAACAGCTCCTTTGGCTCCGAAATATCCTCTGCCTCTTCTGCCCCGATCTCTACCTCCGGAGCTGCCTCAACAGTCTCTTTCACTTCATCCTGAACCTCGTCCTCTGCCTTTACATCCTCATCCTTCTTTTCCTCTGCCTCGGGAGCCTCGCTCTCTGCCGGTTCCTCTTCCGGCGGAGCAACTGTTATGTCAGTCTCTTCCTCCTTCGGCTCTGCCTCCGGTTCCGTTGCCGTTTCCGCCTCCGGTTCCTGTGGCTCTGCCATCTCCTGTGTCTGCGTCCTCTGCTCGTCCACGTCCTCAGCGCGCACTACGTCGCCTGCTGATACGATGAGTGCGAAAGCAAGCAGAATTGATAAGATCTTACTTGTTCTTTTCTTCATAACTTTGCTCTCCTTCATACTTATTATGTAGTTAAAAATCGCTGATAATATTATAACAAATTTCCATATAATTATCAATTATCATTCTCGATATAATGCCGATTTTCTGTCAATTCTTTTCTGCTTTTATTTCAATTTATATAATTTCACATTGCCAGCATATATCTGTCACAGACCATTTTGCATTATTCATTATCATTAATTTCATATTTGCAATCAAATCACCATATTATTTATATTTTTATATTATTTTTTGCAGGAAACTGTTGACGTTCCATCAAAATATGGTAGAATATTGGCATTGAGTCTTAGAATGGATATGGAGGTTATTTAACATGGCAGCATACAGCGAATTGTCGAAAGAAGAGTTATCAGAACTGAGGGCAGAACTTGAAAAACAGTTTACGGAAGAGAAAGCTAAGGGGCTGTCCTTAGATATGTCGCGGGGCAAGCCGTCGGCAGAGCAGCTCAATCTTTCCATGGAGATGATGGACGTCCTGAAAAGCGACTCCGACCTTATCTGCGAAGAAGGCGTGGACTGCCGCAATTACGGCGTGCTGGACGGCATCCGGGAGGCAAAGCAGCTTTTAGCCGACATGATGGAAGTTCCGAAGGACAATATCGTAATCTTTGGAAATTCCAGCCTGAACGTTATGTTTGATACCATTTCCCGCTGTATGACGCACGGAGTCTTAGGCAGCACTCCCTGGTGCAAGCTGGACAAAGTAAAATTTTTGTGCCCGGTTCCGGGTTATGACCGCCACTTTGCCATTACGGAATATTTCGGAATCGAGATGGTGAACGTGCCTATGACTCATACCGGCCCCGACATGGATATTGTCGAACAGCTGGTAAGTTCCGACCCGTCCATCAAGGGCATCTGGTGCGTTCCGAAGTATTCCAATCCGCAGGGCATCACCTATTCCGATGAAACCGTCCACCGCTTTGCGGCTCTGAAACCGGCGGCAGAGGACTTCCGCATCTTCTGGGATAACGCATACGGAATCCATCACCTGTACGGCGACAAGCAGGACTATCTCATCGAGATATTGATGGAGTGCAAAAAAGAGGGGAATCCTAACATGGTGTACAAGTTTTCTTCCACCTCAAAAATCAGTTTCCCGGGCTCAGGAATCGCCGCAATCGCCGCATCGGACGACAACCTGGAGGAAATCCGCCGGCAGATGCGGATACAGACCATCGGCCATGACAAGGTGAACCAGTTAAGGCATGCCCGCTATTTCGGAGATATCTCCGGCATGGTAACCCATATGAAACGGCATGCAGACATTATGCGCCCCAAGTTTGACATCGTGCTCTCTTCCCTTGAGAGGGAGCTTGGAGGACTTGGCATCGGCTCCTGGCTCACTCCAAGGGGCGGTTATTTCATCTCTTTTGATTCCATGGAGGGATGCGCCAAGAAAATTGTCGCAAAGGCGAAAGAGGCAGGGCTTGTCATGACAGGGGCAGGCGCCACCTTCCCTTACGGAAAAGACCCGAGGGACAGCAATATCCGGATCGCCCCGTCTTATCCTACCGTGCAGGAGCTGAAACTGGCAGTTAAGATCTTCATCCTCTGCGTAAAGCTTGTAAGCGTAGAAAAATTACTGGAAAACAGATAACCCCATAACATAATTTCAGCCATGCAGGCACTGAAATGCCGCATGGCTGAATCATCCTTCCGGTATATATTCCCCAACAGCCTCTCTATATCAGGCCGATTGCCTGGTTTACCGATTTCACGCCGATTATCTCAATCCCGGCATCCTTATCTGCCCCTTTTACCGACACCTCCGGCATGATACATGTCTTAAAGCCAAGCTTTTTCGCTTCCGCCGCCCGCTGTTCCGGCATGGTCACGGCACGCACTTCCCCGCTTAAGCCCACTTCCCCGAATACAATGGTATCTTCAGGAAACGGCCTGTTCTTATAGCTGGAAACCATTGCCATCACAATCCCCAGATCAGCCGCCGGCTCGTTCATGCGGATGCCCCCGGCAATATTTACATACGCATCATAGTTAGAGAGCGGCAGCCCCATCCTCTTTTCAAGGACAGCCATCAAAAGATTCACCCGGTTATAGTCCAGCCCCGCCGCCGTCCTTCTGGGCATCCCAAAGTTACTTTTACAGATCAGCGCCTGGATCTCCATGAGCATCGGGCGGGTTCCTTCCATAGCGCAGGCTACAACCGAGCCGGACGCATGCTCCGGTTTCCCGCTGAGCATGAACTCCGAGGGATTCTTCACTTCCTCCAGCCCGCTCTTTTGCATCTCGAACACGCCGATTTCATTAGTGGAGCCAAAACGGTTTTTCACACCCCGCAGAATCCTGTAAGATGCATGCCTGTCGCCCTCAAAGTAAAGGACCGTGTCTACCATATGCTCCAGCACTCTAGGGCCTGCCACCGTTCCTTCTTTTGTCACATGGCCTACGATGAAGACAGAGATATTAAGCCCCTTTGCAAGCTGCATCAGCACATTCGTAGACTCCCGCACCTGCGACACGCTTCCCGGCGCAGAGCCCACTTCTTCATTGTACATCGTCTGGATAGAGTCTATAATGGCAATTTCTGGATTGTATTTCTCAATCACATCCCGGATCACACCAAGATTTGTCTCACAGAGCAGATACATGGATTCATCAAAATCACCCATGCGGTTCGCCCTCAGCTTGATCTGCCGCAGCGACTCCTCCCCGGAAATGTACAGAACCTTCTTTTTCATGCCCGCAAGTTTCCGGCACACCTGCAGCAGCAGGGTTGACTTCCCGATTCCCGGATCGCCCCCTACCAGCACCATCGAGCCCGGCACGATTCCTCCCCCTAATACATGGTCAAGCTCTTCTATCCCTGTCCGGATCCTCTCATCCTCGCCGGCAGAAACATCTTTCAGGCTGACGGGTTCTGCCGCCCCGTGCCCTTTTACAGCATCTGCTTTAGCCGATGTCACTTTTTCTTCCACAAATGTATTCCACTCTTTGCACATGGGGCATTGCCCAAGCCACTTACGCTCCTCATGCCCGCAATTCTGGCAGAAAAACACGCTTTTCTTTGCTTTCGCCATCTCATCTCTCCTCGTTTCCCCAGTACGCCTTTGCTGCGTTGCCAAAAGAGGGCTGCAGCAGCGCAGCCCTCTTTGAAAGTCTTATGGCATTTATTTTTTAATGATCCTGACTGTCACATTTCTATCCGGCACAAGCTCCGCGCTCACACTGAGCTTTCCGCTTAAGTTTGTAGAGATGTCTCCTACATTTACATCGTCCATATATACAACATACTGACTGTCCGCCTCCAGCTCAAGGGTAAACTGCGCGTCCTTGTCTCCCGATACCCCAAATGACACTTCTTTCTCAGATGCTTTAAAGTTCTCAACCGCCGTTCCCGGAACTGATTCGTATACGAACATCCCGTTCTTTTCAAGTTTCGTAATCTCAGAAAACGTCTTTACTTTGTATACGTTTCCCTGAAACTCAAAACCATCCAGTTTCGTCTTGCCGCCCAAGGTATAATCGCCAAAACTAAGTGTTCCGTCTGCCTCTGCCCTCAAAAGTTCTTTCACTGCTGCCACTTATTTATCCTCCTATATTTGTACATAATACACAGCGCAACGCTGCTTTGTCCTTTTGTACAGTATACCTTAAAACCACTTTATTTTGTAGTCTTTCGCACAAATTTTATTTCTTTTTTAGAGATTCCTGCTGCCACCTCACAGCCTCTTTCTATCTCCCCGGAAAGCACTGCTTCCGCAAGCTTATCTTCCAGGCAGGTCTGGATTGCCCGTCTCAAAGGACGCGCGCCGTACTTTTTATCCATGCCCTTTTCCAAGATAAATTCCTTTACGGAATCCCTGACTGTAAAGCTGATATCAAGCTGCTCCTTTGCCCTCTTTACGACATCCCGGCACATTAAGGTCACGATTTTTTTCATCTCTGCCTTGCCAAGCGGGTGGAAGACGATGATTTCATCAATCCGGTTCAGGAATTCAGGCCGGAAGATAAGCTTGATCTCGTTTAAGACATTGCCCTTCATTCGCTTATAATCTCCTGCTGCATCCTCCCTTGCATTAAAGCCCAGCTTTTTCGGATCTATAATCGCCTGCGCCCCTGCATTGGATGTCATGATAATGACCGTATTCCGGAAATCGACTTTCCGGCCTTGAGAATCTGTAATGTGCCCGTCATCCAGAACCTGAAGCAGGATATTGAATACATCCGGGTGGGCTTTCTCTATCTCATCGAACAAAAGCACTGAATACGGATGCCTCCTGACACGCTCGCTCAGCTGCCCCCCGTCGTCATGCCCCACATATCCCGGAGGCGATCCGATCATTTTCGCAACGCTGTGTTTCTCCATATACTCGGACATATCAACGCGAATCATGGAATCCTCTTTGCCAAACAATGCCTCGGCAAGCGCTTTTGAAAGCTCCGTCTTCCCGACTCCGGTAGGTCCGAGGAACAGGAAAGAGCCGATCGGGCGTTTCGGATCTTTAAGCCCGACCCTCCCGCGCCGCACTGCCCTGGCAACCGCAGTAACCGCCTCTTCCTGGCCAATAACTCTTTTGTGAAGCGTCTGCTCCAGCCTCTGGAGCCTTGCGCTCTCGGATTCCTGCAGCCGCTGCACCGGGATCTTCGTCCATTGAGATACTACATCTGCAATGTCTTCCTCTTTTACTGCCATATTTCTTTTCTGGCATCTCTTCTCAAAACGTTTCCTTGACTGTATCAGCTTTTTCTCCGTCTTTTCTTTTTCCTGTTTCCACACAGATGCCTGAGCCATATCCCCCCTGCGGATCGAAGCCTCAATCTCCTCCCGCTGCTCCGACAGCAATGTTTCCAGCTCCGAGAGGTTCTCCGGGGATTTAAAGCTCTTAAGGCTTACTTTTGAGCATGCCTCATCCAGCACATCCAATGCTTTGTCCGGCAGGAAACGGTCGTTAATGTAACGGCCGGAAAGATTCACCGCGGCTCTCAGGGCATCTTCTTCTATCTCCACATGATGATGCTCCTCATACTTTTCCCTCAGTCCCTGCAGGATGTCAAGGCATTCCTCCTGCGTCGGCTCCTCGACCGTCACCGGCTGAAACCTTCTCTCCAGCGCGGCGTCTTTCTCGATATACTTGCGGTACTCCGTGACTGTCGTCGCCCCGATGAGCTGCAGTTCCCCCCGCGCCAGGGATGGCTTTAGTATATTAGAGGCGTCAATGGCTCCCTCTGCTCCCCCGGCCCCGATGATAGTGTGCACTTCATCAAGGAAAAGGATGATATTTCCCAGCGCTTTTACCTCCCGGATAAGCCCCTTCATCCGTTCCTCAAACTCGCCTCTGTACTTGGAGCCTGCTACCATGCCTGCAAGATCCATCGTGTATACCTTTCGTTCTTTCATGCTGTCCGGCACTGCACCCGCCGCGATCTTCCGGGCAAGCCCCTCGATGACAGCCGTCTTTCCCACGCCCGGCTCGCCTACCAGGCAAGGATTGTTCTTCGTCCTTCTGCTTAAGATCTGCATCAGCCTGTTTATCTCAGCCTCACGCCCAATGACCGGGTCAAGCCCGCCCTCCGCTGCAAGTTCCGTCAAGTCGGTTCCGTACTGCTCTAAAATACCGCCCTTTCTTCCCGGGCCTGCCTGCTGCATCTCCTCCTGGTACTCCTTTGGGCTGATCCCGATTACCGCCAGAACTTCCTGGAACATCTTCTGCACATTTAAGTTAAGCGTAATAAGCATCCTTGTCGCGACACACTCCACATCACGCAAGAGAACAAGGAGCATGTGTTCTGTTCCTGTCTTTTCCGCACGCTCCTTCTGTGCCTCCTCCCGGCTCTCTTCCAGGATACATTCAAGCCGCGGGCTATACTTTGGGTTATGCACCACCGGCACCTCGCCCGAGGGCGATACAAGCTCATCAACAATCTTTCGTATGTTCTCCTCATCCACCCCATTTGCCGCCAGTATCTGCCCGGCGACGCCTGTGTATACTTTACGCAGCCCGATCAGAAGATGCTCGGTTCCCACATAAGGGTGGTTCAATTCCTTTGCAGCTGCCTGTGCAATCTGCAGCGCCTCTTTTGCCTGTTGTGTATATTCCATAGCATTAATCCTTTCTATACTCGTCAAATATTTCATCCACAAGAGAATGTACATCCTGCCGGGATATCTGCTTACAGAACCCCTTTGCCAGCATCACCCTGAGCTGCGCTTTCATCTTAAGGAGAGCCTCCGCCTTATCAATATCAAGAGCGATCACAGCTCCTCTGCGCCTGTCAAGCTGTATGAACCCTTCCTGTTTCAAAATGCTGTACGCCTTATTTACAGTATGCATGTTAATCCCCACAGTGTCCGCCAGCCGCCTCACCGACGGCAGGGCATCCCCCTCCCGCAGCAAATCCATGGCTATCCCCATGATGATCTGATTCTGCAATTGGACATATATCGCCTCGTCACTGTTAAAATCAATCTCTATGTACATTATACCCACCTTTTCTTCTGTTCTAATGTGCCAGATACACTATAACACAATCAAAAGAAGCTTACAACCTAAATTGTAAGCTCCTTTCGCAACTTTGAAGGAATTAAGTTAGGAAAACGTCTTAGTTAGCGATAGACTTGATATCTACATACTCATAGCAGTCGAAACTGTCAGCAACGTTCTTGCATGTGAGCTTTCCGTCATAAGTGTTGATTGCGGAGTAGATAACGTCATTATCTTTACAAGCCTGCTCCAGACCCTTATTAGCAATCTGAAGTCCATAGCTTAATGTAGCATTAGTAAGTGCGATGGTGGATGTTCTCGGAACTGCTCCAGGCATATTGCCTACGCAGTAGTGAACAACACCGTCAACTACGAAGATAGGATCATCATGGTAAGTAACCTTCGTCGTCTCACCGCATCCGCCCTGGTCAACTGCAACGTCAACGAATACAGCGCCCGGTTTCATCTCCTTGAGATATTTCTTCTTGAAAAGTTTCGGAGCTGCTTTTCCAGGAATCAGCACAGAACCGATTACAAGGTCAGCTTCCTTAACTGCTTTCTCTATATTAGCATCTGTAGAAACCAATGTCTGGATACGTGCTCCGAAGATGTCGTCAAGGTAAGCCAGCCTCGGAATGCTGATATCCATAATCGTTACGTTAGCGCCCATGCCTACAGCGATCTTACATGCGTTCGTTCCAACATTACCGCCGCCGAGGATTACGATATTAGCCTTCGGAGTTCCCGGAACGCCTGCAAGGAGAACGCCCTCTCCGCCGAATGTCTTCTCAAGGTACTTAGCGCCTTCCTGAATGGAAAGACGTCCTGCGATCTGGCTCATCGGAGCAAGAAGCGGCAGCCCGCCGTTCCTTGGGTCAAACAATGTCTCGTAGGCAACGCCCTTTACTTTAGCGCCGAGAAGCGCGTCTGTCTGCGGCTTGTCTGCTGCGAGGTGAAGATATGTATAGAGGATGAGGCCTTCGTGGAACAATGGATACTCTTCCGGCAGCGGCTCTTTAACCTTAATCATCATCTCAACAGTATCCCATACTTCTTTTGCCGCGTCAATCATCTTTGCGCCTGCCGCTTCATATTCATCATCCATGAATCCGGAACCTACGCCCGCGCCCTTTTCGATATAAACTTCATGTCCTGCGCCCACATAGCTCTTTACGTTATCCGGCGTCATGCCTACACGGAATTCATTGTTCTTGATTTCTTTTACGCATCCTACTTTCACTGGAATCTACCTCCTAAATAATTATGAAATCGTCCACGGACCATCTTCAAACAGCCCTCTCCTTTTGATGAATAATATTTTTCATACAATTTTATTCATGAACAATATTATTCATTTGTCTCTAAAAAAATACTAACACACCTCTTTCTAATATGCAATAAAAGTTATTTTTTTCACAAAAATTTGAATTATTGCAATTTTGTTGCAATTGTATCTACAATTTACTTGCATATTAAGGTGATTCATGGTTAAATATGATTATATATGGAGGTGCCCTTATGAAAGAATTAAGAGAAGCCATCAACAACGCCACTTTGACAAAAACGCAGAAGATGATTGCCCGATACATACTGGACAATTCCGCAGACGCGTGCTTTATGACTTCCACGGAAATCGCCGAACAGCTCGGCGTCAGCGAATCTTCTGTCATCCGTTTCAGCCGCTCCCTCGGCTACAGTGGGTTTATGGCGTTTCAGAAATCTCTGAGAAAAGATTATCAGGACAAAGTTTTAAGTATCTCCAGCTCAATCACGATTCCTTCTCAGAGAATAGCCCAGCAGACAAAGCTCAGCAGCGATACCGACTACATTGAACGGCATTTTAAGATTGCCGCAAAGAACATGGAAACTGTGTTCGTCAACAATCCACTGGACTTATTTGAAGAAGCTGCCGATATCATAATATCCAGCAAGCGCAAGTACCTTGCCGCATCCCGCGGCAACACCTGCCTGTGCGACTATTTTCTTTTATATTTAAAGCAAATGATTCCGCATGTCGTGATGACAAACACGACTGCATTAAGCCCTATTGACCATATGTGCAACATCTCCAAAGAAGACTGCCTGGTAACATTCAGTTTCCCGCGGTATTCTTCTGTCGATGAGATTACCGCCCAGATGGCCTATGATGCGGGGGCGAAAGTCATTGTCATCACCGACAAGCCGAGCGCGCTCCTGGCCTCCTATGCCACGGCATTGTTTACGGTCTCCGTGGACAGCAATTCTTTCTTCAACTCGATGGTGGGGCCCCAGTTTATTGCGGAGGCGCTTCTTGAGACGATCAGCCACAAAGTGAGGGGCATCGACAAGAGGCTGAGGCGCATTGACAAATATCTGGGAAAACTTGGAAACTATTGATCACTGCATATTTACAGACTTTTAAGGCATAAGGTGAATTAATATGGAAGATTCCTATGTACTGCAATTAACAGACAGAAAATTCACGGATATATATCTGTGCTACTGCGGTTACGCCAGATGCGAGCCCGGCCACAGCTTTGGCCCGTCTGTCCGGCCGAATTACCTGATTCACTACGTTCTGGAGGGAAAGGGGATTTACCGGGTAGGAAAAAATGAATACCGGCTGAAATCCGGGTACGGTTTTCTGATCGAACCCCAGATACAGACTTTTTACAGGGCAGACGCAAAAGACCCCTGGACATATATATGGATCGGATTCGGCGGAAATAATGCCGAAAAATATCTGAAAGACATGGGGCTTGACCGCCAGCACCCCGTATTTGGCTGCGCTTACGGGAAACATCTGGAGCGGATCGTCAGGGATATGTTAAAAAATAACATTTCAACAACTACCAACCGTTTTTTGCTCCAGAGCCTCCTGTATGAGTTCTTCTCCATCCTCACCCGGGATATCCACGTAAACCCTGCCGTCCTTCAGAACGGGGAGAACCCGTATGTCCTCCAGGCCGTAGAGTTTATACAGAACAACTATTCCTTCCCGATCCATGTATCGGACATTGCAAACTATGTCTGCATCAACCGGAGCTACCTGTATACCCTCTTCAAGTCCAACCTTGGCGTATCCCCGCAGGATTACCTTGCCAATTACCGCATCTCCCGCGCAGCGGAGCTGCTGACGGTAACGGAGTTGTCTATTGAGAGCATTGCCCTGTCCTGCGGATATACCGACCCTTTGATTTTTTCCAAGGTATTCAAGGCAAAAAAGGGAGAGACACCCTCCCGGTACCGCAGAGAGATACTTAAAACAAATAAGGCAAGCCCTGATATCCCCAAAAGGCCGTAGGAAGTCTCCTATAGCCTTTTAACATTCTGACTGTTTTATCCAACATATGTTTCTATGATTTTATAATATTTTTCTCTATACTCAAATCAATTATTTTCTATTCGGAGGAATTTGCAATGAGCATTCTATTTAATGAAAAAACACGCACCTTTCACCTGTGCAATGATTCTGTCAGCTACATCATGACTGTTCTTCCCGGAGGCCAGATGGCGCAGCTGTACTTCGGCAGGAAAATCCATCACTCAGAAGATTTTTCCCATCTTCTGGAGTTCTCCTCCCGCGCCATGACCTCTTACCTCTATGAGGATGACTGCGATTATACGCTGGAACATATCAGCCAGGAATATGGCGTGTTCGGTTCCACGGATTACAGGGATCCGGCAGCTGAGATCATCCATAAAAACGGAAGCCGTATCTCTGATTTCCGGTATGACAGCTTTCTGATACAAAAAGGAAAGCCTTGCCTTCCCGGCCTTCCTGCAACCTACACCGAGGATGACAGCGAGGCCCAGACACTGACGCTGATTTTGAAAGATCCGGTAAACGGCCTTATGTTAAAGCTCTTTTACACCATTTTCTCAGAGGGAGGAATCATCGCGAGAAGCGCTGCTTTTGTGAACGAAGGCCCAGAGGACTTGCATCTTTCAAGGGCCATGAGCCTTTGCATAGACCTGCCGGACCGCAATTATGAATTCGTCCATTTCTCCGGTGCATGGGGCAGGGAACGGCACATGAAGACAAGAGTTCTTGAACAGGGAATCCAGTCCGTAGGGAGCGTGCGCGGACATTCCTCCCACAACCACAACCCCTTCGTCATATTAAAGCGCCCAGACGCTACAGAATTCCAGGGGGAGGCTATCGGTTTCAGCCTTGTATACAGCGGAAATTTCCTCGCCCAGGCTGAAGTGAGCACCCACGATGAGACGAGGATCCTCCTCGGCATCCACCCGCACTGGTTCGACTGGAAACTAGAGCCGGGCGAAACATTCCAGACACCCGAGGCTGTCATGGTATATACCGACAAAGGATTAAACCATATGAGCCAGACTTTCCACAAGCTGTACCAGACAAGGCTTGCAAGAGGGTACTGGAAAGACAAGGCTCGTCCGATTCTTATCAACAACTGGGAGGCGACTTACTTTGATTTTACGGAAGAACGCCTTATAGAGATTGCCTCAAAAGCAAAGTCATGCGGGGTTGAGCTTTTTGTCCTGGATGACGGGTGGTTTGGCGGGCGCCGCCATGAAAAAGCAGGGCTGGGCGATTGGGTCGCAAACCCAGACCTCCTGCCGGAAGGCATCACCGGGCTTGCTCAGAAAATCGAGGATATCGGTTTAAAGTTCGGCCTCTGGTTTGAGCCGGAAATGGTAAATAAAGATTCCGGCCTTTACCGCAAACATCCTGACTGGATCTTAAAGGTTCCGGACAGATCTTCTTCCCACGGGCGTTTCCAGTATGTCCTGGATTTTTCCAGGAAAGAGGTTGTAGACTGCATCTATGAGATGATGGAAAAGATATTGAGCGAGGCAAAAGTCTCTTACATAAAATGGGATATGAACCGCAGCATTACAGAATGTTACAGCGCCGCGCTCCCCGCCGACAGGCAGGGCGAAGTGTTCCATCGGTACATCTTGGGAGTCTACGACCTTTACGAAAGGCTGACTTCAAAATTCCCGAAGGTGCTTTTTGAATCCTGTGCAAGCGGCGGGGCGCGCTTTGACCCGGGACTTCTCTACTATGCGCCGCAAGGATGGACAAGCGACGACACAGATGCAGCCGAACGGCTGAAAATCCAATACGGCACCTCCTACTGCTACCCGGTAAGCAGCATGGGAAGCCATGTGTCCGTAACGCCTAACCACCAGGTATTCCGATATACCCCCCTTCACACAAGGGCAAATGTTGCATACTTCGGAACATTTGGATATGAGCTGGACTTAAACAAACTGACAGAGAATGAGCAGGAGGAGGTTAAAGAACAGATAAAGTTCATGAAACAGTACCGCCGCCTGTTCCAGTTCGGAACATTTTACCGGCTAAAAAGCCCCTTTGAGGGGGATGGCACTACCGCGTGGATGGTTGTAAGCGATGATAAGAAAGAATCAATTGTCGGTGTTTACAAGATTCTGAACGGAGCCAACATGCCGTTTTCCAGGCTTTTCCTTAAAGGCCTGAACCCTGATTTCCGTTACAGCAATTCCGTGGATGGCAGAACCCATTACGGAGACGAGCTTATGAACGCGGGGCTTATTACTACCAGCATCAACGCTGGGCAGGAAATCCCCGTATGTGACTTTGATTCCGGGCTGTTTATATTAAAGGCGGAAAACGAATTGTCAATTTAATTCTATTCGGCAGGAGCATAAGATTATGGATTCAAAAAGCAAAAACTATATGAAACGGATTATTATGATGCTCGTCGGCATTTTGTTCATCGGAATCTGCGTCGGCAGTTTCCGGCTGAGCGAATTCGGCGTCGATGCCTTCACCTGCATGAATCTTGGCATCAGCGGCTTTATCCGAATGTCCTTCGGCACATGGCAGCTTATTATGAACGCGGTTATATTGGTCGTTATTTTCTTCACCGTGCGCCGCTGCATCGGCCTTGGAACTATCGTCAACATGGTATGCGTCGGATATCTTGCCGACTTTATCTGCTGGCTGTTCCAGGATATTTTAAAAGTTGAGATGTCTTTGCCCTTACGCATCGCGGCGCTCATTATCGGCATGCTCTTCGCAGGCTTTGGCGTAGCGCTGTACATGGTGGCAGATATGGGCATCGCCCCCTATGACGCAGTGGGGATCATTATCGAAGAGCTGACGCACAGCAAGCTTAAATATGACAAAGCCCGCGTGATCAGCGATGTGACCGTCGTCATCGTCGGCGTGGCATTCTGCCTGATGTCCGACGGAAAGCTGGGGCTGATCATCGGGATCGGAACTGTGTGCAACGCACTGTTTAACGGGCCGTTGATACAGTTTTTCAAGACCCATGTAACAGAAAAGATGATATAATAATACCGTTATAATTTTTAACAAGGGCTGTTGCTTCGGTAGATGATTTATCTACCGAAACAACAGCCCAGCTCTTTTTATGCCTCATCAATTGCTTTCCCGATATCATGCCGCATATACTTATTATCGAACTGCACCCACTCGGTTGCCGCATATGCATTGGCTCTCGCCTCTTTTAAGTCCTTGCCCTTCGCTGTGATGCCGAGCACACGCCCGCCGTTTGTCACAAGCTTTCCATCGGCAAGCTTTGTTCCGGCATGGAAACAGTAATACCCATCGTGCTTTTTAAACTCCTCAAGCCCGGAGATTGGAAGGCCTTTCTCGTAACTCACCGGATACCCTTCGCTCGCAAGGACGACGCATACTGCCGCATTCTCCTCAAACTGCAGATCCACTTTATCCAATGTGCCGTCAATACATGCCTCCACAACTTCAAGAATGTCATTTTTCATCCGCGGAAGGACTACCTGTGCCTCCGGGTCACCGAACCTTGCGTTGTACTCCAGCACCTTCGGCCCTTCCTCCGTGAGCATAAGCCCGAAGAAGATGACTCCCTTAAAGGGCCTTCCCTCTGCCTTCATAGCGTCCACGGTAGCCTGATAGATGTGTTTATCGCAGAATTCTTCCACTTCCTTTGTGTAAAACGGGCTCGGTGAAAAGGTTCCCATCCCTCCGGTGTTAAGCCCGGTGTCTCCGTCTCCCGCACGCTTGTGATCCTGAGCCGAGGTCATAGTTTTAATCGTGTTGCCGTCCACAAAGGAAAGCACGGACACTTCACGCCCTGTCATAAACTCTTCGATAACCATTTCATTGCCTGCAGAGCCAAACTTCTTATCCAGCATGATCGTCTTAACGCCCTCTTTCGCCTCCTCGAGGGTGCTGCAGATCAGCACGCCCTTTCCAAGGGCAAGCCCGTCTGCCTTGAGAACAATCGGAAACTTCGCCGTCTCAAGATAAGAAAGAGCCTTGTCCGCATCGGTAAAATTCTCATATGCAGCCGTCGGGATATTGTATTTTTTCATCAGATCCTTGGAAAATGCCTTTGAGCCCTCTAAGACCGCCGCATTTTTCCTCGGCCCGAAAGTGCGGATGCCTGCTGCCTCCAGCTCGTCCACAAGACCGCCCACCAGCGGGTCATCCATCCCCACGATCACAAGGTCAACTGACTTTTCCTTTGCAAATGCCACGATTTTTTCAAACTCCATAGCTCCTATCGGAGCGCACTCTGCGTACTCCGCAATCCCGGCATTGCCCGGCGTACAGTAAATCTTATCCGCTTTGTCACTTTTTGCCACGCAGTACGCGATCGCATGCTCTCTTCCGCCGCTCCCGACAATCAATACATTCATCTTCGTTTCCTCCTAATTATCGTCCTCAACCACTTTCACAACTCCGCTCTCCACTTTAACCTTCCCGTTTGCCAGCATGTCAATCGCCTGGGGCAGGATCTTCCACTCAGCCTGCTCCATGACCCGCCTCTGTAAAGTCTCCGGCGTATCGTCCTGCTCTACATCCACCGCTTTTTGCAGGATGATAGGGCCTGTATCTGTTCCTTCATCCACAAAATGCACCGTTGCGCCCACAACCTTCACTCCCCTGGCGAGCGCCGCCTCATGCACCTTAAGGCCGTAATAGCCTGTTCCGCAGAAAGACGGGATCAGAGACGGATGGATATTTATGATCCGGTTCCGATACCGTTCAATCATCTCCGGCGGAATCACTACAAGGAACCCGGCAAGCACAAGCAGGTCTGGCTTGAGCCCATCCACTGTTTCCAGAAATCTTTTATTGAACTCTGCTCTTGACGCAAAATCCTTCGGGGAAATGCTAAGGCTCTTAATTCCATGATATTTTGCCCGCTCCAGCGCATAGGCATTTTTATTGTTGCTGATAACCCCGGCAATCCTCGTATTGGTAATCTCACCGGACGATGCGGCGTCAATAATCGCCTGCAGGTTCGTTCCGCCTCCGGACACCAGCACGACTATATTTAACATAATGTAACTCCTTTTTCTCCCTCTTCGATGCGGCCAACCACGTAAGCCGCCTCGCCTGCCGCCTCAATGGCCGCCACAGTCTTTTCCTTATCCTCCGGTGCAACGGCAATCACCATGCCAAGGCCCATATTGAACGTGTTATACATCATCTCTTCCGCAATATCGCCCTTCGCCGCCAAAAGCTTAAAAATCGCCGGAACCTTATAGCTGTCCTTCTCAATCACCGCATGCGCGCCCTCCGGCAGCATGCGGGGCACGTTCTCATAGAAACCGCCGCCTGTGATGTGGCTGCATCCCTTTACTTTCACGCCGCTGTTCTTGATGCTCTTAAGCGCCTTCACATATATCTTCGTCGGTGCAATAAGCGCCTCCCCCAGCGTCTTCCCCAGCTCCTCATAATATGTATCCAGAGATTCCTTCGTCATCTCGAACACACTGCGGACAAGGGAGAATCCATTGCTGTGCACGCCGCTTGATGCCATACCGATGAGCACATCTCCCGGCTTTATATCCTGTCCGTTTATAATCTCTTTCTTATCTGCCACGCCTACTGCAAATCCTGCCAGGTCGTACTCATCCACCGGCATAAGCCCCGGATGCTCCGCCGTCTCGCCGCCCACCAAAGCGCACTCGGACTGCTTGCAGCCCTCTGCTACGCCGCTTACGATATCCGCGATCTTTTCGGGATAATTTTTGCCGCATGCTATATAATCCAGGAAGAACAACGGCTCGCCGCCGGAACAGGCGATGTCGTTTACACACATGGCAACCGCATCGATTCCGATTGTATCATGCTTGTCCATGACAAACGCCAGCTTAACCTTCGTTCCGCAGCCGTCCGTTCCCGACAAAAGCACAGGCTCATCCATGTCCTTTATGGCGCTTAAGTCAAACGCGCCTGCAAATCCGCCAAGGCCCCCTAATACCTCCGGCCTCATCGTCTCCTTCACATGCTTTTTCATCAGCTCCACTGATCTGTAACCCGCCTCAATATCAACGCCAGCCTTTTTATAATCCATAATATTCATCCTCACTCAACCGATTTATTATATTTAACATTTATTTTTGCTCTTATCATTCCTGCAAAATCAGCTGTTAAGATACGCCTCGTAGCCAATCTCATCTAACTTCGCAGCCTTGCCCTGCACCGTCTCTTTCATCTCCTGGGTGTACTCTTTCAGCTTGTTCAAAAGCTCTGCGTCAGACACTGCAAGAATCTTCGCCGCAAGAATCGCGGCATTAAGCCCTCCGTCGATGGCAACCGTGGCAACCGGGATTCCCGGCGGCATCTGTACGATAGAAAGCAGCGCATCCTCGCCCTCAAGGTTCTTCCCGGACAGCGGAACGCCCACAACCGGCATCGGAAACAGCGCCGCGCACATCCCCGGCAGATGCGCCGCCATGCCTGCGCCTGCAATAATCACCTTAAAGCCCCTGCTCTCCGCCGTTTTTGCATACTCAAAGAACACGTCCGGTTCCCGGTGGGCCGAAATAATCGTCATCTCATATTCCACGCCCAGCTGCTCCAATATATCCGCCGCTTTGCTCATCACGGGCATATCCGAATCGCTGCCCATTACAATTCCTACCTTTGCCATTACAAAATCCTCCTGTTTCTTAAGTATAACAAATATTTATTTCCTGCTGTTCCCGGCAGGATAAAATTTCCTGTGTCATAAGAAAGTGTAACCTTTCCCCGATCCCTTGTCAATCAAAAGTTACCGGCCATACAATCATGACGCTTATGCATCAAAGGGCTCGTTGAGCGCTTCTGTCCCCGGCAGTACAAAACGCCCGTTTTCAATAATGGAGCAAGTGCTTCCGTCCTTACGCATTACCCGGATACAGCCCAGCTCATCATAGGGAATGGTAATGTCCGTATGGCAGTTAAAATAGGCCTTTGACACATCTTCCTTCCGGAGTATGGAACACTCATTGTCCTTTGCCGCAATCCGCTTGCCGTCGGGATTGCAGGTGGGCGTTTCCTCGGACCAGGAATAGCAGGTATCGCCTACGGCAAAATGAGGACCCATCTTTTCCGCAATAAGAATGGGAAGCCGCGGACCAATGTCATATTTTTTTGCCGCCATGTAGGCTGTGGTGTTGGTGCCGATTGCAAATTCCCCAAGGGGAAGCGTTTCATGATTAAACAAAATATTTGTCTTGATGTAAGCCCTGTTTTCCTCCCGGGAAGCAAAATTCCTGCAACTGTAGTCCGTTATCCTGCCGTCCTCAAACCGAAGCTCCAGATCCAGATATTTCAGCTCATTCAGATAGACCTCGCTCACATGGAGAATTCCGTTAGTCCCCGTAAGCCTGGGAGATGTGAATACCTCTCCCACAGGAATGTTCACATCCGCCACGCAATTTTCAAAAAGCGTTTCCTTCTTCGGATCCGTAAGAGATCCAAGGCATACAGTGAGGGCTGTCCGGTTGCTCCCCATTCCCTCAATATAAACGGCCTCTCCCTGATCCAGGGCATCAATCAGCTTCTGCTGAAGCTCCTGGTAAAGATGATAGTCCAGCGTATTGAGCTTCACCGTCTCCGCGAAAATCTCAGGGAACTGCTCTCCAATCTCGGGAATGGGATAGGCGATGATGGTAAAGCTGCGCTCATCCCCCGGTATATACGTATTGACAATCTGCCCGCTTGCGCTGCCGTAACGGACATTCAGCTCCTGCTGCTTTTTGCTGAGCTTTAAGGCAGCGGGAGAGCTCCCGGGCAGAAATGGCTGCTCGCCGAAGATCTCTATGACTGCCGGCCCCGCATGAACGGCTGCCAGCTCCTTATATTCCTCATAAGCAGCCTTTAAGACGGACAGCCTGCGCTCCACCAGCCTGCTATCCAGATAAAGGGCGCTGTCCTCCCTGTGATCAAAGAAATACTGCTTGGAAAATGACGTGCTCCCATAACCGGGATTTCCCTGAGCCCTCCGGTTGATGCTGTGCCTGGCCTCCCTGTAAATAATGCTCTCCAGACCCATTTTTGCAAACTGCTCGATTGCTGCCCGGACCATCCGCTCAAAGCCCAGAGAATAACGGATATTAACCGTCTTTTTCCGGCTGAGGTCAATGCCCGCATTCACAAAGCCCATCCGATAGCCCTCCGTAAAGGTGGAAGCCATAGCCTCAATCTCTTCCTCCGGCAACTTTGAGAGAAAACGGCTCATTTCCAGCTCATTTTCCGTAATATACTCTCCGAAAGCGTATAGGTAACGCACATCCGACAAATCAGCCTTGCAGATAATGTCTCTGGCAAAGGAAAGCTCCGGATCCAGCTGTTCCCGCACGCGATCCGGAATCCAGACATCGCAGTAATCGCTGATATACCAGTATACAATCTCCTTCAGTACCGAAAGCTCCGGGACACCCTCTTCAAAGGCATTGTAGATCTCAATAAACAGCTCTGTCACAACGGTCAGATCCGTCAGCCGCCGTTCATAGGCCCAGACGATCATTCCCCGTATCTCCGTGCAGAGAAAGCTTAAGAGCTGCCCATAGCCCTCTCCCAGCTGTCTCACGGCCGTCTCCGGACAGGCATAGCTTTCTGCGTATGCCGCTCCTGCCACGTCTTCATAAAGCTTGCGGTTCAGCTCCTGAAGCTCCTCTAGGGAAGCTTCCGCAAGACAGCCTGTTCCGATCCGCTCCGCCAGGATCTCAATCTGTCCGATAAATTCCGCCGTTTTCTGAAAATAATCATAAAAGGGAGCAGCTACGGACGTTTCTGACCGCATCGCCCGCACCCGCTCCATACTCAGTTCATATCGCTCCAAAATCTCTTCATTTTCCCGCTTCCACATTTCCTGTTCCATGTTCGCCTCCTACATGCCTGCAATAAAAATCAGCATCCACAGTATAAACAGCACTCCGTTGAGTCCCACTCCAAGCTTGGAAAAAAGATAGTACACCTCATCCTCCTGAAAGCCCCGTATCCCAAACACAAAGCCTATAACGGAACATATCAGGGACAGAAAACCCATCAGCCCGACAGCAGATCCTGCCTCCCCGGCCATACGGTAAGCCGTAAAAAAGCCCGCGCCCAGTAACACAAGAGCCGTAATTCCCAAAAGCGACGATGCGATTCCCTGTCTTGTATGCTTTTTATCCGTAAATTTATAGCTTCTTTTTGCCATTTTATCCTCTTTTCCGGAAACAACGCAGGAATATCCGATATACCGCATATCCAATGCAGCCGCCGATGGTATTCAAAAGCAGATCGTCCACATCAAAGCAGCCTACCTTCAGTACAAGCTGCATGGTCTCTGCCAGCAGGCTCATGGAAAAGGACAGAATCAATACCTGTAAAAAGCTTTTGATGCGCTCAAACAGAAGGGGCAGCGCAAAGCCGAAGGGAATAAATACCGCCACATTCCCCGCCACATTGATAACAACTGCCGCCGTTCCCAGAATATGGCGGTATTTCAGAAAGCGGCGGATCTCCCGGAACAGTACCAGATTATATTGATAGTCCCGATGGAGCTCCGTCCGCCCATAGGTCTCCGAAAAAAACATAAAGTAAATCAGGCACGCAAGATAAATTCCAAGCAATAGCCGCCCGCCAAAACGCAGTTTTCCAATCCATTCCTTTTTCATTCATCCGCCCTATTCTAAAATATCAGGTCCGATTTTGCTTTGAGAAGCCTTCCGCCGCTGATAATAGTCAAAATTCCGGTGGTCAGCCCCACTACCAGAAGAATGATTCCAATTGCCAGATTGCCGGCACCTATCACTGACATGGTTTTATAAGCCTTTTCGTTCATCTGCTCTCTCCTATTCCGGTTCTTAATTTTAGTTCCGCAGTATCCCGTACCGCTGTTTTCAGTTATTTTACTCCATACTTTAAGTAGTATGCGTCAATTGCCTCTTTTAATGTATCATCTATGATAACCTTCCCTTTGTATGGACGGTTATGGAGATGCTCCACCACCTCGGCCATGGTCACAATGGCTGTGGTCTTCAGCCCGTACTTCTCCTGAATCTCCTGGAGGGCGCTCTTTTCTCCCTGGCCGCGCTCCATGCGGTCTACGGATACCACCAGTCCCACAGGGCTTACTTTTCCCTGGGCGCGGATAACAGGCAGCGTCTCCTCAATCGAAGTTCCCGCCGTCGTAACATCCTCAATAATCACAACCCGATCGCCGTCCCCTATGGGGCTCCCCAGAAGAATTCCCTTATCGCCGTGATCCTTGACCTCCTTGCGGTTGGAGCAGTAGCGGATGTCCGCCTCGTAGAGCTCGCTGATTGCCATGGACGCCGCCACGGTAAGGGGAATCCCCTTGTAAGCCGGTCCGAAAAGCACATCAAAATCCAGGCCAAAGGCTTCTTTGACAGCTCTGGCATAATATTGTCCCAGCCTGCGAAGCTGAGAGCCGGTGCGGTAGAAGCCCGTGTTTACGAAAAAAGGTGTATTTCTTCCGCTTTTCGTGACAAAATCGCCGAATTTCAGTACCTCACAGTCTATCATAAATTCAATAAATTCCTGTTTGTATTGTTCCATATCTTCCTCCTGATTCCGGTTCCATAAGCTTATGGCTGCCGTGATCCCTGATTCTACCATATCCTTCCTGTCATTTCAACATTCCGCCTCCAGCGCCTGACGAATATCCGCCGCCATATCCTCCACCGCAGCTCTGGATGCATCCGCAAAATGCTCAGGGCCAAAGGAAGCATATTTCTCCTGCTTATACGCCGCAATAATTCCTCTGGAGGAGTTCACAATGGCTCCCAGACCGTCCTGATTAAAGAAATGAACCAGATCCTTTCCGCTTCCTCCCTGCGCCCCATAGCCGGGAACTAAAATAAAAGTCTTCGGCATCAGCTTTCTTAAGATCCTGCCCATCTCGGGGTAGGTAGCTCCCACTACGGCTCCGATATAGCTGTAATCATCTCCCATATGCTCCTCGCCCCACTGAGCCACCTTTTCGCCTACATACTCATAAAGGGGGCGCCCGTCAATCAGGCGGTCCTGAAACTCTCCGCTGGAGGGATTGGAGGTTTTCA